>JAEEGL013319098.1_pt1 | contig 35643 bp, 37 predicted proteins | sample 9134231 | NCBI WGS metagenome assembly JAEEGL01 (sample SAMN16246548, study PRJNA631951) | gut metagenome | biome: gut microbiome; feature: rumen; material: fiber-attached | host: Bos | place: Iran: Karaj | collected 2018-10
TATCCTGGTATAGGAAAATCTACTATAGCTAAAAACGATAAAGATTTTATAGATCTAGAATCTTCTCTTTTTAAAATAGGTGGGAAGAGGAATCCAGATTGGTTTAAAATATATACAGATATAGGTATTCATTTAGCATATCAAGATAGAATAGTTTTTATGAGTACTCATCCTCAGACAAGAGAATATATAAAAGATTTAAAAGAATCTTTATTAAACGATGGAATAGAAATAATAATAGTATATCCTGATATTTCTTTAAAAGATTTTTGGGAATATAAAGTAAATATGAGATATGAAAAAGATCCAACACCAAAAAATTTATCTGCTTTAAATAAAGTAAAAAATGATTTTGAAAAAGATATACATGATTTAGAATCAGATATAAGATTTAAACACTTGGTATTGAAAGATAAAAATTATATATTAGATAATGAAATAAAAGAATTTTTATTTAAATTGTCATTAAATAAATATGAAAGAATTATCATTAAATAAATAAAATATAAATTTATTATAATAAAAAGGAGTATATTAAATGAGAGAATATTTTGTATTTGGGACAAATTTAGCAGAAACTTATCATTGTTCACTCATTGGATTACAAGAGAAAGGTGAAATTGTTCCCTGCCCGGATTATAATACGACACAAAAAGAAATATCAATGACAATAGTTACAGAACATCCTACTTTAGAACCAAGAATATCTGCTTTATTTGTTGGAGGTCCTGATGATTTAGAGCAATATGTTGAAGAAATGGTTGATGGGATTCTTGATTTCGAAGTTGATAGAGGAAATTGGAAATATACATATCATCAAAGAATGACCAATTATCCTGTTGATAAAGATAAATTTAAATTAAATCTTCCAACAGCAAATCAAATTGAATTTGTTATAGAAGATCTAAAAAGAAATCCTGATAGCCGCAGAGCTGTTATTGATATTAGAGATAACTCTTCTGATATGTATAGTGAAGATCCTGCATGTTTACAGCATATGCAATTCTTTATTCGCAATGGATGCTTACACTTAAAAGCACTATTCCGTTCGAATGATGCATGTAAAGCAGCTTTTATGAACATGTATGCACTTGTTGCTATACAAATTAAAGTAGCAGAAGCATTAAATATACCAGTAGGATCTTATACTCATAGAGCTAATTCTTATCATTGTTATGAAAGAGATTTTGGATTATTAGATGGATATGTAAAACGTATTAAAGATGAAAATGGAGAAGTAAAATCATTTTATAATGGGTCAAATACTTATTTTCTTAATGGTGAATGGGATGAAATGATGGAAGAAGCAAAACCAAGAATAGCTTCTAAAGTAGAGGAATTAAAAAATAGGTTTACTGATTAACTTATTTTATAAAGATAGTATACTATAATAAGTATACTATCTTTATTCAAAAATAATAAAAACAGAAAGGATTGTGCATAATTTTGATAAATAATACAAAAACAGTATTAGTATCTGTAGAGGGATTAGATTGTTCATTTAAAGAAACTAATGTAGCATCTTTAAAGAAAAAATTAGAAGATGATGGATATAGTGTACTTAGTTTCGATTTTCCTCAATATAATAGAGATAGTTCTTATTTTGTAAGATCTTTTTTAAGAAATTCTTTATATAGAGATGATAATATAACAATAGAAGATTGCTATAAATATTGTATATACTATGCATTGGATAGGTATGATACTTTTTTAAATTGTATTAAAGATAATCTAGGAAAAGTTGATGTAATACTGTTTGATAGATATGTAAATTCAAATCTTTATAATGCTTCAAGAATGATGCCTGATTTAGATAAAGTATATGGTGTTATAGAATGGTTGTATGATTTTGAATACAATATTTTAAAATTACCACAAGAAGATTTAAGTATATTTTTGCGTATGCCTTATGAAAAAGCAAAAATAATAAGATCCGCTAAAGGAAATAAAGATTTAAATGAAAAAGATGAGCAATTAAGTAAAAATGTATATTATGTATATGATCTTGTATATTCAAATGATAAATCAAGTTATAATAAAAAGATTATTAATAAAATAAATAATTTAAAATATGGACCTCATAATAAAATATATATTGATATAGGCATTGATGGTATAGATTTTGCTAAAACAATTTCAGATGAGGAAGAAAGAGAAAAAAGCAAAAAATTAATTTTTGATAAAATTATTGATGAATCATATATTTATATAGAATCATTAATATATAAAAAAAGAGGTTTATATTCTAATGAAAATAAATAAAAATAATAATAATCCATTTACTTTTAAGAAAAGTAAAATATTTGATTTTATAAACAAGAAAAATACTAATAATATTACACCTGTTACAACGGAAAAATCTGTATATAATAAACCTGGTGTTCCATATACTATTACAGCTAAATTATTACATTGCACTCCTATAATTCCTATATATTATAAATTATTTTGTTTAATTATAGAAGAGAACCCAAATACTTCATATAAAAAAATGTATAATTTTTATATAGATAATAAAAAGAATATAGATGAGGAATATTCTAAATATATAAATATTATATTGGGAATTAAAATAGAGCAAGACATAACCCGTTCCGATAGTATAAAAATAAGAAATGATTTAAATTCATTTATAACAGATTGGTCTTCTATTAGTAATGAAAATGATCATTCTATAAAGATTTTTTCTCATATGAAGAATGATTCTATAGAAGAAACAGATATAATTGTTTCTGGTTGTTTAAGTGATTATAAAGAATTCTTTAAAGTATTTTATAATGGAACTAATACGATTAGCAATGAACTAATAAATGCTATAGGATCTTCTAATGAAATATATAAAAATACAATATTTGATGATTCATTTATTATGGAATCAAATATTATTATAAATACAGTATTTATGGATGATAATATTCTAGAGCAAATTAATGAAGAGCAGTATAATGAATCTATAGATAAAGAATATATAGATAAATTTTATAATGAAACCAAAGATGATTCAACAATTATTGTTTATATAGATAATTATGATGATATAGTAAATAATATTAAAGAATATTTTTCTAATGTAAAAAATATATATGATGATACTCTTAATATTGTTCGCCATATATATAATATGTGTAGTATAATTATATTTAAAGATAATAAAATAATAAAAATAAAGTTATATGATCTAATAAAAAATTATTTATTATCATCAAATAAAGATAATGAAGTATATAATAATATAATTCATTATATGGAATCACAGATGAATTTTAAGATTAATCAATTTAAGGAATATGATTTATTTTCTTTATATTTTAATAATATAGATTCATATGATAATGTAGATGAAATAATTGAAGAAGAAGATATTATTATTTAAAATAAGAAATACTGGATTGGTTTTTACACCAATCCAGTATTTTATTTTTTATTGAGCATCTACCCAGCTAGCATCATTTCCAGATGCTGCTGTAAGATGTGTAGCCTGTAATGATCCAGGATAATATTTTGCTTCCTTATCATTAAATGTTTTTTCTGCAACCCTAGACCACTTATAGTCATAGCTATTGCGAGCAACATGATAAGTATTCCTAGATTCGTTATTCATCCAATCTAAAATAGCCTGAGCCCGTTTATCTACCTCAGTACCATAAATTGGATATGCCATAAATTCTACACCTATTTCAGCAAATTCAACAGAGCCTTTATCTGCGTTATAAAGTGTGCTGAACGGAGCATTAGTAGGCTGAGCACCAACCAGAAATACTGCTCTTTCAAGCATAAGACCAGTATTATCTGTATGCATATATAAGAAGCTGAATGTTTCTTTTTCAAAACCTATACTCCCATCAACAGATGGATTATAAGCATAAGTTTTTTCGGAAGTTCTTCCAGAAATTCCAATCTGACCGTTGTAATGTTTGAATCCACTATTTGGATCACGAACACCACGGAGATAGAATTCCTGAACTTTAGATAGAGTAGATCCTGATTTTTCAGTATAGTTAAATGTGAAAGTTTCAGAACCTTGTTCTTGTGTACGTGTAATTACATTGAAATCATTAAAACCGTTTGTAATTGAACTTGTGTTGGCGGTAAGATCTGCTAAACCGCTCATGCCACGAAATTCATATTCTAATATATGAATATAGTTCTTTATTAAATTTGCCATTTTTGTATCAGACTGAGCTGCTGTTCTTAGAAATTCTGGAATTCCAACAACAACTAAGAAAGGAAATCCTTTTTCATATAAATTAAATTGCTCTAATTGCGTCCAGTCAGTGGTTCCACGCATAAGAGTATATTGTGTTAGATCACGAGGCTGTTTTAAATAATCAAACATATTTTCAATTCTCCTTTCAGGATACTATTCTATCCCAGTATTTTAAACACTACTGTTATTGCCAAGAGCGATAACTTTGAACCATTCGGTTTGTACAAAGTCTCTGAACCTGACTTTTATAGCAGCATAGAAGATCTTATTAGCAACATATGTATCATCACCAAGGTATTCCAGTTCAAGAGATACAAAGTTGTTAGAATAATTAGAGAGTACACTATTAACATCTGCCTGATAAGCATCGAAGTCTCCACCAGTAATAAATGAATACCTGATGATAGGACAACGTGTGCGGACTGCACGAATAGCTTCCTGAATAGCAAGAATGTTATTTAGATAAGAGAACTGACTAAACTTTTCGTAAGTAGTATATTCACTTTCTATAACAAGAAGATCATCAAAATAAGATGCATAGTTTACACGAAGATCATCAAATTCCTCTTTCTGATTTCCGGAAGGAAGATTCAGAGGGGAGAAATTAAGAGTACCATAAATAGCTTCAGGTATAGTTACGCCATACTTTTGACCAGCAAGAGGTAAACTAATACCATTATTAAACTGATTAATAAGCAAACGAGCTAAACTATATCCTATAGATACAGTTATCTGCTTGTAGCTATAAGGATCTTTGATATCATAATACTGACAATAAAGAGAAGTAAACTTACTTTTATTGGTAATTGCATTGACTGCAGTCTTTATAGCAGTAGATGTATCTAACCCACTAGTTCCCATATCGCGTAAGAACACACAATCCTCACGTACAGAAACATATTCAGCCATACTATCCTTTACATCGCTTGGATAGTTTGCATCTATAACAGCAATGATTTTATATTCATCTAAGTTATAGATCTCAGGATAGTTTTCTACTTGTTTAGTGCCTTCGGCATGTTTAGCAAATACTTGATTCATTGTAGATCCGTAATTAGCAGCATTGATAGGTCTATTACCAAAACTACCATTACTACCATAACTTAAAGCAAGATCAGTATAATCATTTATATTAATACAAGCTTGATATAATGGATCAGTACTTTGAGCAGCATTGAATAAAATTTCTACATTACCAGTAGATCCGTCTTTATATACAAGCCACCCAAGCGGAGTTTGCCCAGATCTTGTTCTTCCGAAAATAAAATCTTCGGATATTATTTCATCTCTTGATTTACCTGTCTTTGACATTATTAATTGAACTAATTCATCGTACTGTTCAGAATCCTGATATGCATCAATCTGAATTGCAGAGCGAGTCTGTTCATTGAGACTCATACTTGTAGCTCCAGATATTGCATTAGGATCTATCGAGCAATGAATGCTTTCAATTACATCTATACCCTCATGAACATCAATATCATATACAGCAAAGCTTAAATTTTTACTCAGCTTACTATTTTCTATTACACTATATGATTTAGTAGAAGTTCCACGTCCATTATCTGTTATAGCAATTAGTGGATACCAATGCTCATCAGATATGTCTGTTAATTGGATGCTTCCATTATCATCATACTTTTTAACATAATAAGTTACACTGTTTTCTGTAAAATACCATCCCAAATTAGGATCCTGAGATGTTTGAGGTGTTTCACTAAATAAAAGATTCTCTGTTTTTAAAAGCTTTCCACTAGCATCACAGATATCAGGAACAGCCACACTTACAGGAGTTTCATAAGTTATACTGGTGTATAACTGTATTTTTGCTCCTTCACTTACACTATAAACAGCAGCATAAACTGGTGTCGATACTGCTTTTCTAAGAAAAAGTGAATCACAAAAATCTTTCATAGATGTACATAAAGCTTCTGCATCAGCAGGAGAATAATATTCATTTGTATATGAAAAATGACTAATTGTTGGAATTGAACCGCTGGAATCTATTTTTGCAATAATTCCATTATAAGCTAATTTAGAGTCAGAAGCAACAACACGTTTGCAGAATAGTTCTGCTCCAGAATTGATAGACATAGCTGCCTGTAAGAGAGGCTGACCATGTTTTTCAAAAGAAATATTATTTCCGTAAAGGTTAAAGAAATCTTTACCATAAACTTTCTGGAAAGATTCTGGTCCTTTATCGGAGGTAAATAATGCGAATAAAAGCGGTCTATTAGCTACAGTTTCTATAGTAATAGGTTCAATAAACGATTGATCTACGTATTCAATTATAGTTCCTGGATACATAAATTATTTTTTCCTCCTTTATCAAAAACCTTTCTCAGTAGATTATTTTATAATAGATTTTCATAATAAAAATAACTACCAATTTTACTGGTATGTTAATAATTAGAGCTCAGATAGGCTCTCCATAAGCATTTTTTCCATAGGAGATTTCGAGTTAGTTTTATTTAGTATAGAACCCATAACAGCATTATCCCAATTCTCACTAGTTAATGATGCATAAGGTGTTGTGTATTTTGGTATATCAACTATATTTAATGGTTTATAAGCAGTCATATTTATCATATCAGTATATCTAAAAGGCTCTTTAAGATTATTAGGATTTCTACAATATTCACTTATAACAATACCAAAAATTTGTAATGATAATTTAAAGTTTATATTATTCATAGCACCCCCTTCAATAAAATAAAAAGGAAGCTTATCATAAGGTATAGTAGTAGGAAGTTTTCCTGATTTAAATATTTTAAAGAAATCTTCTACATTAATAATATCTTGTGTTAATCTTATTGTAGTAAATATAGGATCATTGTTATAATAAGTAAGAACTCTATAATCAGCTGGTGGTGTTGTTTTAGTTAATTTAACATTTTTTATTTTATCTATAGTAGAAGGTCTTGTTAAAAATCTAGTAGGAAGATCAAAGTTTTTTAACCCTGTAATAGATTTACCATCTTTATCAAATACAGAATAATCAACAACTCCTATAAGATTTACATATTCCCCTTCTATTTCAGCATTTTTTCTATCAAAATAAATTTCAGGAACATAAAAAACAAAAGATCCATCTCCACTATAAACTAAAGTATCATCTATAAGCTTTGTAAATTTAGGAAAATTATATTTCATATAGAATATCACTTCCATTCTTTTTACTATATATTATCTTTTATTAAGATGTAAAATCTATTAATTTAATAAAATAGGATATAGGAAATTGAACCTATATCCTATTTATATTTATTATTGATCAATTTTATTATTCTCTTCATTATCATAATTTTTTGCTGTACTTTGTTTTAATTCATCGGGGATTATTGCTTCTACGCCTCTCATAATGAAATCCGCATCACCGTTTCCATTTAATCCATTATGATAGACTTTATGCATTTCTCTAAGTATTTTCTTTTCTTCCATACTGATGGAATTTCTTCTAATATATTTAGATCCAAGAAATAATATTTTATCAAGTAATAGATATTTAATTCCTTCACTAATATATTTTACTTGATCTTCTAATGATACTAATCTTTCTTCTTGAATATCTGTTGCTGATTGTAGGTCATTTACTTTGTTTTCTTTTTCTTCTTCTTTATCTTCTTTATTATTTTTTCTTTCTTGTTTAAGTTTCCAACGATCATGTAAATTATTTAGAAGAACTGTGAGAGCAGAACTTCCTAAAATAATACCAAGAACAGTTACTATAAATTCCCCTGTATTCATAAACTTAATAGCCGTCCTTTAAATTGAACTATATAAACACACATACAAAATAAATAATTATTCAATTGTTAAATTAATTTTCAAATATAGGATTAAATATCCATAAATAGATAGGTAGAATTTTCGTCTACCTATCTATTTATATTAATTTTATTTTTATTCCATTGGCTGCATAGCGTTTAATTTTATTGAGAATGGAATTGTAAGTGTTTGGAAATTACCAATTTTAAATTTAGATGTTAGTCCAAATATAAAAACATCTGGTATATATTGGTCATCAGTATGATAATAGAATTTTTCCAAGCTTGAATTATTTACAAAATCTGTAAATACATTTTTAAAAGCTTTACATAATTTATAAAATCCCTTAGGATCATATTCTGCATAAGACGTATCAATAGGTTCCATATTAAATATTTTATCATCATCTATAAGTTTAATTTTTGTATTATCGTTTTTATATAATAATGCCTCTTTTGAATTACAAACTATATGGCAAATTAATCTATTAAATTTTTGAATCATAATTAATAAGTCATTGAAATATGATTTTTGATTTGGATCCCAGTACCAGAAAGGATCAGTAGTATTTAAAATGTCTATAGAATTAAAAACCTCTAATATACTTCCTATTGTAAACGTCTTTAACGGCTGAGTATAGTTATGATCTGGACAGGGTATAATATTATTTAAATAATTTTCAAATACTGTATGTATATTAATATTTATCATTAAAGGTTCTATAATAAAATCTCTTCCAGGTATTGGAGTTTCAGAAGGAATTAAATAAGATGAGGTTTTTGGATTTATTATTGCTCGTAATAAGGATATATATCCTTCAAATTTTTCTTTATCCTCATAAGAATTAAATTTTATATTATATAATATATCTAAATCTAATCCAGTATCATCATTAATTAAACTATCTCTAAAAATAAATGTACTATAATAACTTATACATGTTAATCTATATAAATTTTCTTCAATTTCTTCTGAATAATAATTTGTAATTAATTTAGATATTAAGCCATTTATAAGTGAAAAAATACCTGATAATTCTAATCCACTTGAATTATTAAAATGAAAAACATCTTTTATATTATTTATACAACTGCTATCTCCGATTAATATTGGAGTTTCTGTAGCAGATGGGGGATTATATCTTTCCAATATAATATTTGTTGTGCTATCAAAACTCTTTAATATTACATTAATAATAAAATCATCAATAATATCTGGATTTAGTAATTTAATAAATTGATCTATGCTACTAAAATCCATTAAATTATAATAATTCAATGTAAATATAAGTTTATTATTTTCATCATCAAAATTTACTGTTAGTAATGGTTTAGAATGGTCCCCATTAAAGTAAAGATGATTTACAATCCATGTATTAAATCTATTTTCAAAATCTTTTATTTTATCAAATAAAGTATGATATCCACCTGTATTAACATTGATTTTTTTGGTTGTAACAGTATCATCTACAAATTCAGATTGTACTATTATTTGACCGTTATAATATTCCGGTAAAGTAATAGTTATTGGTACATTATTGTTAGGATATACAGAATAAACAAATTCAGGAAAATTTTTAAAAGAATTTTCTATATCCTTTGGAATTTCTTCTTCATTAAAATTAATATACACCCTAACCATACGAGAATTTTTTGCATATATAAATAATGAAACATCATTTACTATTTCAACTTTTAAATCCGTGCTTGCTGGATCTTCTATAAGATACATAGAGCAAACATCTCTAATTTGAGATAAATATATCTTTTTATATACTGTTGTTGTATCGGTATCTGATGTTACATCAAAAGTTAATAATACATCAGATACCATATTTTCAGGTAATCTTAAAAACCTGTCTTTTTCATAAGTATTATTATAAAAAGAAATCTCTTCATTAGCAGAACAATTTCCGGCTATAGGACATCCATCACAGCAAGATTCATTATTATTTCCCAAATAATATTTATTATATTCTGGGTATTTACATTCTCCATTTTCTCTTACAAATCCACAATTTGGATTATATCCTGTTCCAAATTCTTGATCAAGATTTGGAATTTCAACCATACCTGTTAATGTTCCTATTAAACAATCTAATTCATTATCCTTACTATTATAACAAACTTTATATCTATTTCCAACAATTAAGGAGACTTCCTTAACTGCCTGATCCAGTTCATCATCATTGATCATTTTTAAATTAATTACTAGAGCTCTTACTTTTTGAGCACTGATTCCCAGAATCATGAGTTTATAGTCATCTCCTTGTTCTACTGGACTTTCATATGGTGTTATATCTATTGCATTTTGAATATTTGCTATAGGTATTCTTTTTATATTTGCATAAACTTTTCTTTTTACATCTTCTTCTGTTAGATAAGCTTTTACTTCAACATATCCACTATCCGGAAAATTAGGATCACATTCGATATGTGTTACTTCGCCTATCATATTTTCATAGGAAATATTTTCATTATAATAAGTAAATTTATAAACTCTGTCTTCAAATATATGAATAGTTTTTTCTAATTGATAAGCAGATGAACAACAATTGCAAGTAGTTCTTGGATCTGTATCATTGTCTGTTTTTAATTGTAAAACAGTTAAAATCAGATCAGGTTTTATACTTGCTTTTATTAAAGATTTTGCTATATAAACATTATTCTTGTCTATTATTGGCATTATTAAAATTAACCTCCTTATTACGGATATAAATTAGTAATTCTTTTATATTACTAATTAGTTCACCGCCAAAAGGAGTCTTAGCCTCTTCTGGATTAGATAATTTGATAATATTTTTCATTGTATAATACATATAAGCAGAATCTTTTAAATCATTAACATTAAGATTTTCACAAGTCTTAAAAAATAATATTAAGAATTTTCTTACATCCTCTACAGTGAATTCACTCTCATCATTTTCACCATTAAATTCTATAGAATGGAGTATTATATCAAACAAAGATCTTCCAAATAATCCTGCTTCATCCATTTTATATAAAGATTTTTCATTCTTATAATTAAATTCATTAAAATATTTCATATATCTTCCCTTATCAAGAATATCTCTTCTAAGGGCTTTTCTTGTTCTGCTATCTGTATCAAATTTATCATACATTGGTTTAAAAGTATAAGAATCTTTAAAACTTTGGAGAATAGATAATAGTCTATTCTTTGTTTTTTCATCTAATTCATTATCTGTATTTTCAATATAATATGGAATTTCCTCTTCCATATATTCTTTGATCCATTCAAAATAAGGATGGTTCTTTCCATCATTTACTTCATCATGAGATCCAATAGTTTCTGAAGTGATTTTATTAATATCAATAGCATTATTTTGTTTAACTGCAGTATAACCAAATACTGCTTTAAATATAGTATTTGCAGCTTCATTTGGTGTGATGTGCATATATGTAGAGTATTTTCTTATATCTTTTTTAACTTCTTCAGTTAATTTATTATATATTCTATTATCACCTGTAGATAGAAAATCACCATATGCTTCAATAATAGAATTTAAATTTTCTTCTTTAGATATATCGGTTATAGACTCTAAATTTTTCTTAATCCCTTCAACTTCAGTAAGTTTTTTAAGATCATTTTTAATATCTTCATCGAAAGCTTTAGTTGATAAATTACTAACGTTTATTGATGATACTTTTTCTCCTATTATATCTTTAATACTAGTTGGAAGAGGTCTACCATTTGAATCTAATTCAATTTCTTTCAATTCTGGTTCTAAATTCTGATCGTTTTCTATTTCTTCTTTTATATCTTCATAGTCTACATCTATAATTTCAGATTTCTCTCTATTACTTTTTAGAGTATCAATTACTTTATTTAATTCATCTTCTGAAATTACATTATTTTTAGTATCCATTTATAAAATATCTCCTTCTACAAAGTCAATTTGGACATCATCGGATCCGCTAATTTGTCTTAATTTTAAAATAATTTCTGATATAATTGGAGCTTTCATATCAGTTTTTAATAAGCTTACATAATAATTATGATAGAAATCAGAATTAGATAATAAAATACTATCCATATAATTTGCTACCTGAGTTGGTAGAGATAAAAAGAATATAGTAGATAAATCTATATCAAAAGATTCCATTTGTTCAACTATATATCCAGCATTTGCATTTATAACAGCCATTCTTATATCTTTATATATTTTCTTACCATAAATAGTACTACTATCTTTATTCTTTTTATAATCAGATAGATGTAATTCTTCATATAAGGAATTTCTTTCTGTATAAATATATTTTGCAAAAAAGTCTGTCATATATGGTAAGAATTTACATACAAAGAATTCATACATTAAATTTGCAGCTGAATAAAGATCAATATTTTGATCATTTGTAAATTGTAAATTAAATTGTTGGCATATAAAATCAATTATTTCCTGATAAGTTTCTGATCTTACTCTAGGAACTTCTGTTTTTGTTTCAGGTAAATCATTATATTTATTCATAATTAGTTTAAAATTAGCTTCCCAAGCAGATACCACATTTGGCATAGGTATATAGGGGTATTCTATAAATCTTCTTCTCATGGCTTCTTCTACAACAGATAATACAAATTCTGAATTATAATGAGATAAAATTTCAGATAATTCTGTTTCTGTAATAATATTATATGTATTGGAATTTGAGATAAAATCACTCATGATTATATTATTCTCCTTTAACTAGATTTTTATTAAATTGTTTTTATAAAAAATAATAGTGATTCTTTTGGTTAGAATCACTATTATTTATTTTATATAAATTAATTATTCCTCGTCTTCATCTACTATATCAGAATATGATGAATCATTTGATTTATCATCATTTATATCATCATTTTCATCAATAGAAGCGATATTGTCTTGTGAATTATTATTATAATTTGTAATACCTGTAATTTTTGTATTATCTTCTACAGACATTAATGGATCAATTAATCCATCATCATTTAGATCATAGACCTCTGACTCTTCTAAATTTCTTATATATTTTTGAGGTCTTTCCATAAAGAATAAATCCATAAATGATGGTTTATTCTTTTTAAATGTAAGTGGGTTATATAGTAATTTTGATACTTTTTGATATGATATTGAAATTGTAACAGATGGATTATTGGTAAGAGCTTTATTCAAACTCACCAACTCATATTTTTCATTAGGATATTCCCATTGAGGTCTTTCAAGAATATTATCAGCAGATCTTATTTGATTGTGCATTAGCACCTCTAAATGAATACCATTTATAGATAAACCACCTTTAATTACGGTATCTATAATAGCTTGAGCCCATGAATGTAAATCATAATTCTTTAAAATAGTATTATTGTTTAATAATCTATTTAATTGATTAAGAGTTTTTGTCAAACCGTTATTTTGCACATTCATTAAGAATAAAGTTATTTCTTTTAATTCTTCAGCATTTATTGATATTTTACCATCTACAGGTTCTGCCTTTTTTCTAATAATAGTATTTAAATCAGGCGATATATAAAGCTTTTCGGCTTTTTCGTTTGTAATTAAATATGTATTACCATTAAGATCTTGAACTTCAAATTCAGTTATATATTCATTATATTGATTAAATGATACAGCAGAATCTTCATCATCTTCATCAGAAGCTATTATATCATCCTCATCAATTCCAATATTATCTGGATCTATTAAAATTTTCCAATCTTTTAATTCTAGTTCTTCAGATATTGTAATTGTATTACCATCTATTTCAAAAAAGTTTTTAAATTCATCACACCAATTAAGACTTTCAACCACAGTCTCAAGAAGATGCTTTGCAGAAAGTAATATCTGAGTTAAAACAGATGATAATATTTCAGATGCAATACGTCCTATATTAATTGTATTATTTGTATATGCCTGGTCGCCATAGCATCTATAACAAATTCCTTCTCCCCTTGCAGCTGAAGCACATGTGCAAGGAGATCTGAAATATAATGTTTTCCCTATAAGATCTTTATTACTCGGATCTGGTCTTAGTAAATATTCAACACCTTTTTCTGGATTTAATTTATAATATCTATTAATGTATTTATTTAAAAAAGCTTCATCTGTAATTGTAAGTTTTAAATAATTTTTGGAATCACATGCATAATTTGGATCTGGATGTAGGTGCGAATCACCATTATTTAGATTTAATAATCTTGCAAAATTTCCAGATTCACCAACATTCATTTTTGTAAGAATTTGTGCAACCCTACCTGCAGAAGACTCTATAAAATAATCTATAGGATCTTCTAATCCTCCATTAATAAAACTTCTATTAATTGGTTTTGGTTGTATATTTCCTTCACTGTTTGGTTTATATCCTATTGCCACTTGATATTCAGTAAACTGCTTTTTATTAACACCCTCACCAGCTCTAAAAGCATCAGTGTGGCAATGATCAAATCCAAGAATTGATTTAGAATCTTTCTTAAATTTTTCAATTATACGATTTGTTCTTTTTGCTGTTTCTTGTTTATATTCATCTATAGCCAAGTTATTAGATTCCAAATATCTATAAGTATGCATTAGATCATCAAATTCTTGATCTTTTTGCATCATAAATACAGTGTCTTCATTATTCATAGTATTTGATAAATACATCGTAAAATTATTAATATCTTTAAATAGTGTTTGCAATCCATCAATTATATTACAAAGTTCCATATTTGTATATATTTTTCTTTTAGGATCTATAAGAAACTTATCTATATATTTCTTAATACTATTTTTTGTGAATTCTTTTTCAAATACAACATGTCCAGGTTGAATTTCTGTATCTGAAAATACAAGTATATACCACATTATTAAATTAATATAATAATCAGGTATAGAAAGATTTATATTCATATTATATTTATGAAAGTATACAGTCACCATAGCTGACTGCACTATTTTTTGTTCTATACTATCACATAAAATACTATAGATGGCATCATAATGCTGCCTCCATGTATTCTTATTTATATCTTTTGAATTTACAAGTATTTTACCTGTAATAACAAGATCTTTATATATATAATAATTTTCATAATTAAATTTTATTTCATTTTGAATTGTATAATTTGGGTTTTGATTCTTTTTATTTTTATAAATTTTTTGTAGAGCATCTTCAAAATAAGTAGGTGATCCTATTTTCATCTTTTAATAATACACCTCCATATTATCTCTCTTATTCATTAACCTCTTCTATTAAATTGTTCTAGATTATGTAAATATCAATAATTTTCATCTATATTGAAAGCTTTAAAGAATTCCTCTTTAGTATGTATACGATGAAGATTAGGTAATGAAGCTATCCATTCTATTAACTTATTTTCATATATATCTCTCTTAATATCATTAGAAAATATTTTTAAATAATCTTCTGTATATTCTTTCATTTTATTATTATTTTCTTCACATTCAGCATCTTCTAATTTCTGTTTTATATTAAGTAATTCATAATCTTTATTATTTCCTTCATTTATAACTTTTCCATAATATCTAATACATTCTATAAAATCTTCGAAATAATCATTATAAAATATATCAGGATACCAACCTTCTGGTATTTCTTTAATAATTGAAATCTTAGATGAATATTTGGTACTAAATAAACAATAATCTATCCATAAATGATCAAAAAATCTAGAATCCTTTTCTGTTAAAGGATTAAAACCTTCTGATGATATACGATAATTATCAAATGATATATAAGGAATAGATAATTCCATAATTTTATTATTTTGAGAGTCAATGATAGTATCAATATATCTTTGTTTTATATGCCCCTCACAGCTAAATTTTGTATAGTATCCTTTTTCATTAAGAAATCTTATAGGATCAATAATCATTTTATCTATTTCAAACATTTGAGTATCCCCATCATTACAAAATGGGCATAACATTGTTACATTATTATTTGTATCATTGTATATTGAAATATTATTTAAATTTAATATTTCATCATTACCATAAACTTCTTTATTAGTTCTAATATTAATAGAAGAACTAAATTCTCCATATAATATATTAAAACATTTTTCACACATAAAATATTTAGGTTGATTTTTTGAAATAGAAAAAAGAGCTTCACTAATTGATAATTCATTCATTTTTTAATAATACACCTCCATATTATCTCTCTTATTCATTAACCTCTTCTATTAAATTATTCTAGATATTAAAAGCTTTTAAGAATTCCTCTTTAGTATAAATCTTTGTTAAATCAGGAAGATTATTAACCCAATTCATTAGCTTATCATTTATATAATCTTCTTTTTCTGTATTAGAAAATATATCTTCAAATTTTTCTATTAAAGAATCTTTATCCACATCATCTTTCCTATAATAAATAGCATCAATTTGATGATCATGACCATATATACTCATATCTTCTTCTTCCCAACCGTCTGGGACATATATCAATCCTTGTTTACTTTGAATAAAACCTGTCTTAAACAGAGTAAACTCTCTTTGAAGATCAAAATAAAAGAAGTCATAATCCCTATATGGATCTTTTGTATTTTCAATCATTCTATAAAACATCTGACTGGATATTCTACCCCAATCAAACCAGATATATGGTATACTACAATCAATATTATCTTCTTTTATAGCTTTCTCTAAATCTGTAGTATCATCTACATATTTAGGAAATACATGTCCTTCACAACAAAACCTAGTGTAATATCCTTTTTGATTGAGAGCTTTAATAGGATTAATCATATAAGGATCAATCTCAAACATTTCTCTTTCTTCACAATAAGGACACTTAATAGATACTACATTATCTGTATTATTATATATATGAAGATTATCAATACTCATAAAACTAATTGAAGCGTTATAGTTTCCTTTAATATAAGAATAACAATGATCGCACATAAAATATTTAATTTCATTAGTTGCTAAATTATAAAACTTTTCATTACTCATAACTTATTATCTCCCCTTTCTTAGAGATATAGTATATTACCATCTTTAGATTTAATGACTTTCTCTCAAAAGTCATTAAAATTATATGTATTACATATGACATAATGAGAAGGAAACTCAGAAAACCAGAAAGTGGATAACACAAATAGCTAGAGCCTATACAAGATTGGTGCTGCTCTATCATTTAAACTATTAATGATTATATATCATAGTAATAATATTACTTTATAGAGGGGATATTTTTATGAATAGAATTACTCTTAGTTTGAATAAGATCGTAGAATATAGTGAAACTTATTATGATAACCGTTATTATATACTTTCACATAAAGAAGGTTTTAGAAATAATCTTTTAATGCTAATGCTTAAGAATGATGATAAGCATAAAAAGACTTATATGAAACTAGAGCAGAAGTTATCTAGCTTTTTATTGAATGATCCTGTATCAAAGAGATATATTAGATATGACGGTAATGAAATGATTACCAGTGATATAGAAATAATAGAAGTGATGAAATATCCTCGTAGAAGATATGGTGTTGATATAAATAAATTCTTTAGAAGACCAATCCAATATGCTATTGGAACCAGTAAGAAAGATATGAGTAGACTTCTTAAGAATTATTTGCTAGATGATGAAGATGGTAGAGTTATATATGATAAATTTATGTCTATTAAATGGGAGAATGGTATGTATTTTGAGATGTATCTAGATTAATTCTTATGCTGGATTCATTTCTTTTTATAAGGAGTAGAAGCCTTTAATACTTTCATTGAAGCTTGGCAGGATGGAATGATATTTAAGATGTCTTGGTAATATTATATATAAGATAGTAGATCTAAACAGGTCTACTATCTTATTTTTTAACATTATATCAATAGAAAATAACGCCCAAATTATTTATTTTTATATAAATAAGAAAGGTGGTTTAATATATATTTGAGTTCTTATACAAGAAAAGAAATTAATAATATCCTTGATAAGATATCTCATATGAAATATATAAGCAGATACTATTTAAATAGTAATACTATAGAATACGAAAAAATACATAAAAGAAAAAATAACAGAATATATTGTAATTATCCTATAACAGAAGATATTTATGTTATTTGCGAATGCACTGACCAAAATAAAATGGGTGTTAGTTTTAATATAGTATCAAATGTATTATCTTTTAATATAAGAGATATTTTCTATATAAATGATAATACACCATATAGTATTACTATATCAATAAAAGATAATAAAAAACTTGCAATAAACTGTATAGTGTTTAATAATAGCAAATTAATGTTTATATATTATCATATAAGATCTTTTCTAAAGAAAATATTTAAAAATAATATTAATTTTAATAATGAAAAAGTAAATAAATAAAATAATAGACGATATTTATTATCGTCTATTATTTTTTTACTATACAAAACACTTTTATAATATAAATTATTAATAAAGGAGTTGATATTATTGGCTCTAAACGAATATACATTATCCGTAAATGAATTCTTGGAACCAGAAGTAAAATCCGGACCAGAGGCTATTTGCAAATTACTGGTTCAGTTATTATTATTAGAACCAAATACATTTGATACTCATCCAGATATGGGTGTTGGAATAGTTTCTAAATATAGATATAGTTTTTTAGGTCATGCAGATGAATTACAAAGAGATTTTCAAAATCAAATTAATAAATATATACCAATATTAACAGGTGTAGTTATAAATGTAAGAGAATTTCAAAGAATGTATTATATTACTGCTACTTTTAATAAAACTGTATATATTATATCTATAGACGAGGCATTTAAAATAAATACAGAGTATAAATCTTTAAATGAAATGATGGGAGGATAAATAAAAATATGGCAGCAAAGAAGAATATCTATAATGAAGGAGCAGATAATAGAACAGAAAAAGCATCAAAAGAACATAGAGCTTCAAAAAGAACACCAACTTATGATAGTTTAGAAGATATTCCTAATTTAAATTTAAATAAAAAATCTGAAGAAACAATGGAAAAGAAAGCAAATGAATATACTACATTTGCTCCAATAGAAGAGGATGTTTCTCAAAAGCCTATTAGTTTAGCTGATTTAAATCCAATAAACCCAGCTGTTTTTGCTGCAAAAGATGAAGATATGCAGCAGCCAACACTTGGAAATGCTTTATTTAATCAATTGGATGAAGCTCTTGAAAGAACAAAGAACCAAGTAAGAGAATTACATGAGGAAATTATAGAAAAAGCAGAAGAAGAATCTTTTGAAATTGGAATAGATCCTGTTGATATAAATTCTTCAGATCAAACTGTATATGAAGAAGATAATGATGACGATAATAAATCTTCTGATTTAAATACATTATTTGAAGAAGAACCTGAAGATTTGTATAATGATGAAAATGATGAAGATGATGTAGATGAAGAGTTTATAATGTCTCGTAATTTAAATAAAAAGAAAAAAGAAGATTTAGAAGACCAAGAAGAAGAAAATAAATATGATGAATATAAAAATAATTCTAAAAATATTTTAGATGATCTAGCTGAAGAAGATGATGATATCTTAAACGATAATATAGATGAAGAAGACGATGATATAGAAAATGAAGAAAATAATTCTATTCCTGATGCACCAGATTTAGAGGATCTTCCTGAGGAAGAACGACAAAAGGTAGTAGATGAAATCAAGAATCAAATTAGAAATAATATAACTCCTGTAAAGAAATTTGATCTTGATAAATTTAAAATAAAAAAGAAACCTGTTAGTATTAGTACTATTATGAAAATCACAAAAGCTGAATCTAATATAGCTGACTGGGTTCTCCCTGTTGCTAAAAGAGCAATTTCATGTAGTGCTATTAGTGGAACAGAAATTATTAAACTAGATCCTAGAAATAGTAATAGAAATAGACTTAATACATATAAAGATATTTATAATATAATATATGATCATATAGTAGATAATAATAAACCAGAATTTGAGGCCTGGTTAAAAACAACTGCTTATCATGATCTTGAACATTATTATTTCTGTATTTATAAAGCTACATTTGGTAAAAATAATTTCATGAATAGAGAATGTCAGAATCCTAAATGTAAGCATACATTTATCGCTGATGTTGATCTTAATGAAATGATTAAATACTCAAATGATGAAGCTAAAGAACTTGTAAAGAAAATTTTCGAGCATGATACTACAACAGGTACTCATGAAGTAGAAAATGATCTTGTGCAAATTTCAGATACATATGCTGTAAGCCTCAGTATGCCAACAATATGGTCTGTAATTATAGAAACTGCTTCTTTAAGTGAGCAATTCTTAGAGAAGTATGCTGATATGGTAGATATATATTCATTTATTGATGAAATCTTTTTCATTGATGAAGAAAATGAAGAACTTATTCCTGTTGATTTTAAACCTGTTGCAAATGATCAAACTAAGACAATTGCAAATAAAATAAGGGTTTGTTATAATGTAATAAATTCATTATCTTCAGATCAATATATAACTCTTATAAGTTATATTAGAAAGATGGATAGTGATAATAGTACAATTAGTTATCAAATACCAGAATGTACGTGTCCAAAATGCGGTAGTAAAATAGAAGCTGTTTCTGCAACCGCAGATGAATTGCTTTTTACACGGCATCAGCTCGGAGTTATCGCAGCTACCTAAACATATGTGAAAGCATAGTTAGTTTCTATAGGGGAAGAATAAATATATTAGATTTATTTAATATTCCTGTAGAGCTATTTCAAGAATTTGTTAGGAGTGCTTATAATCAAAATCTCCTTCAAATCCAAGCTGATGAGGAAAATAAAAAGAAGGAACAACAAGACTCAAATACAAAACAGCAAACAATACAACAACCAATTCAATCCCCTTCTACTAATATGGAAGATCTTATAGATATGATAGAAGAAGGAGGTTGATAATATTGATTTCAGCTCCAGAATTTGCAAAAAATATAGATACAAATAATTTAATCAATATATTGAAAAAACATTTTGATCAAGTTATGACATTATATAATATTATAGGAAGAAGAGACGATATAGATGTATTGGTATTAGATGATAAAGGAGACAAAATACAATTTGGTCTATTATTGGAGACCAGAGACGATGCATCTAAACTATACAATCTATTAAATGGAACAATTTTTAGAGCATATGACTGTAAATATTCTTTACAAATGATGATGAATAAAAATAGAATTACAGTATCTTTCAATAAAATATAAATTATTATTAATCCCATATACCTCTTTAAGGTATATGGGGTTAATTTTATTTTTATATTATTAATAAAAAATCGTTTTTTTTTGTATATATGATGACATCTAAATAAGATTATTAATAAGGAGAATATCATATATGATTGTACATAGTTCTAAAAATCCTATTATATTAAATGAAATATTTGGATTAAATAGAGATTTCTTTGGAGTCAATAGATATAAATATAAATCTCTTCAAAATAATAAAAATACAGTAGTTAATAAATCAGAATTAACAGAAGAAGAAAAAATTGAACGTAATAAAATTGGTGAACAGATTCAAGAATATGTAATTAAGAATCTTAATAAATATGCTTCTACTAATAGTTTTAAAAACAAATACAGAGATAATATTACACCAAAATCAATTCTTATTGAAAAAACAGATGAATATATTCCTTTCGGATTGGGTAATACAGCTGTATATGAAATTAGATTATCATATTATGATTATGGTATAGATGAAGAATACTTAGATAAATGGAAAAGAAAAAATCCAGATAAAGATCTAGAAGATTGTCCAGTATATAATAATGATTGGTATTTTGATCTTCTAGATAAAGGAAAAGAATTATTGAAAGAAGCAAATAAAAAATTTAATAATAAATATAAATTAGAATATGATGACTCAGGAAAATTTCCAGTAATAGATTTTTATATGTATGGAAAAATATAATTAATTTAACTTTACCCATATACCAAAATAGGTATATGGGTAATTTTTATTCTTATATTATTAATAAAAATCGTTTTTTTTTGTATTAAAGAACAATTTAATAAATATTATTTTTAAAAGGAGAATTTAAATAATATGTATAATAAAGAAACTATAGAACTCCTTGAAGGTGTTTTGGGAGATGCTATCAATAAACAAAAATTTGTTAGAAATGCGAATAAATTAAATAGTACAGGAATGAAAATTCAGAAAGATAATCCTGATTTAGAAAATTATTTCCAAATTCCATATAAAAAAAGACGCAATATGGAAAAATATGCTGCAAAAGCTCTTAAAGCAGAGGAAAATTTAAAAAAGAATCCTATGAATGCTGATTGGCTTGATAAAAAATCTAATGATATTTATAATAAATATACAAGTAAGTTTGAAGAAGCTGCTTGCATTCTAATTGAAGCTTTAAATACTCTCCTTAATGAGTAATATATAAAGAGAGGTAATCTATATAAGATTACCTCTTATATTATTAAATATACTAATTGTTTTTTCATATATAAATACATTTAAATAATATATATAAATAGTATATAAGTAAAGGAGTATAAATAAATATGTATATAATAGAAGCTAGTGAAAATCCTATTATATTAAATGAATATACATCAAAAAAGGAATATTTAGAAAATAAGGAAAAGATTGAGAAATTAAAGAAAGAATCAGAAGATATTGATTCTGAAGATAAATTAAATAGCTTTCTTAAAAAGAATTTAAAAAATATTGAAGATATTAATAAGAAAATAGATCAAAAGAAATATATTAATAACACTGATAAGTTTGGTATTTTTTAGCAATTTCAGCCATTGGATTAATAATATCTAAAAAATTAAGCAATAGCAGCAATCCTATAGGGACTATTATAAGTATGGCTATTTCAATTCTATCTTTAATTACAGGAATTATACATAAACTTGTTAAACATATTCTTAATAATAATGATAATAAAGATAGAGAAAATATGAAAATTTTCTGCAATAAACTTCGTAATAATCTTTCTAAAAATATCAAAGATCCTACAGAGATCAAGGATCCTAAACTAAGAAATACATACCTAAAATTAATGCACGAATTAGATATTTCGAATAGTAAATTAATCGCAATTAGTTTCAGTAAGAATCCTTATGATTATAAATATGATAGAGATACGGTGGCATCTTCTGATGAAATTAAATATAGAACCGATTTACTAAAACAATTATTCTCTAAATTATCATCATATATTGATTTTAGTGATATTAACTTTAATGAAGATAGTGACATCAGAAGTTTTATTTCTGGATATCATAGAGAAGTATCTATTGGTGTATATATAAAAAATTCTATTGATTATAAAGATTTAAAATCAACTTTTAAAACTATTGAAAAAATTCTTAAAAATATGAGTAATGATGATATTGAATATATATTAGATGTACCAGAAGATACTTTTGATGCTTTAAATTATATCTTATATATCTTAAACAATAACATAGATGATTATGATGATGAAATAGAAGATGAAGATGATGAAGATGCAAGATATGTAATTATAACTGTTGGAATAAATAAGAAATAAAATATATGAGCTAAACCATATAGGTTTAGCTCATTATTCTTAATCTAAATCTAATTTATTATCTATATTATATATAGACTTATCTAATTCATCAATTAACTTATTACATTCTTTTTTTATTTTTTCATTCTTAATTCTATCAATATCTATATTTTTTAATTGACGTTTTATTTTATACATAGCATTTTTTGCATTAATTAGAGTTTCTATATCTGTATCTTCTTTTATACTTTTTACCATTAAATATAAAAGAGAAAATAAACCAGTAATGAATAAAATAATTTGTACTGGTAATAAAGTGGATCCAACTAAAATAGCAGAAGGAGCTAATATTGATCCCAAAAATCCAGCAAAAGACACACCAGCAGATCCAAGTACTTTAACAATATCTTTTGGTGTTCTTATTTTATTTATATCTTTATTTGCAGCATTATATATATCTTTGATTTTATCTTTATTTTCATAAACGAAATCTTCTATTTCTTCATCATCTTTAATTTTAATTTTTCCATTAAGAATATCTTCACATGATTTTTTTATATTTTTTTGTTTTAACTTAAGCATTTCAAAAATTCCGGCTTCTGTTAAAACTATAGGTGAGTTATAAGCTTCCTTAATAATCATATTTATATAATCTCCTTATTTAACTTCTTTATATTTTACAGTTTTAGCTTTTTTAAAAATTTCAGAATTATCTTCTTTATCATTATATGGTTTATCTTCAGGATCTATAATACGTATATCAGAACTAATAAATCTATTATTATTTAAATCATCTATAAGATCTATAGCTTCTTGTCCTTTTATCATTCTTTTGGTTTTAGGATCATAAATCCTTATATCGTCTCTAGTTGTTGTTTTCTTTATCAGATTATTAATAAATTTACCTTCTTTAATTATTAAAGGATTTTGTTTAGCCTCTACTATATAACTCATTTTATTAATTGTTCTCCTTTTAATATTTATATTATTATATATGTGAAAAATCGTTTTTTCACATATATAATAATATATTTAAATAATACTTATTTATATTAGAATAAAGAAGGATATAATAAAATAGATGGGATAACAATTAAGTTATCCCATCTTATATTTATTTTTCATTCAATATTAATTTTTATATTATTAAGAATTTTTTTAAATATAGGTATTTCATTTAAATTCTTATATGGAATAGTTTTATAAATGTCAAAGATAGCAGATGCATCAAAGTTGAATTTTGATAAAAATTCTTCCTTGTCCATTGATCTAAAATTTTTACTATTCTTATTGATATTAAAAACACGATCAATATATTCTATACAATCTTTCTTTACACTATCTATATTATCAGTAGCTTCTACCCATGTATCTTCTATTTTAGATTGTATACTATTAATATTTTCATTTAACTCATTCAGTATTCTTTCATATTGATCTTTTAAATTATCTTTTATCCCATTAAATTCTTCTTTAGAATGTATATTAAAAATTACTTTATCTATTTTTATTATACGTTCTCCAGAATGAACATAAATTTTTTTTAATTCTTTAAAAGCTTTATCGGTTCCTGGTTTTATAATAACCTTTGTAGCATTCTGTACAGAATTGATAACTAAACCGGTATTAAATTTATCTATCTTAATATCTCCATTAGATTCTATTTCGTTTTTACTATTTTTTATATTAGATTTCATATATTTAAAAATAGCTCCAATGCTATGTAATGTAATAACACCACTTTTTACAATTCTTCCAATTTTTTTACCCATTATATTTATATTCTCCTTTAAATATTATCAAAAAGCTGTTTCTTTATATTAACATAAGTTTCATAACTCATAGGAGCATTGCTCTTAATTGATGCAAGAAGTTGTTTACTCTTTTTATAATTATCAAGTCCAATATATTTTGTAGTTCTATTAAGAATCTTATTCATATTAGAGAGAATAGATTCACTTCTTTTAATCTTATCTTCATTTGTAAGTTTTGAATAGTCTTTATATAGGTTATCAATAGACTTCTTCAATTCATTGGCATTATTTTTATCTATAAATTCTATAGAATTAATTTTATCAGAAATTTCTTTATCTTTCTGATCATATTTCTTCACGAAATCATTATAAGACTGCTTTTTAATTTCTTCACTAATATCTGTAATGTTGTCCTTTTCAATATTACTTACTCCATTATTAATAATTTCATTTGTAATATTTTCGACACTATAAGATTTATTAGTTTCTATATATATACAATTATGATACCAAGATCCATATTCTGAATCTCTGTATGCAACTACATCTTCTTTTAAAATATGCCTATATATTTGAGGATTTTCAACTTCTTTTAAAATTGTTTTTGGATTTGATAGTTTATCTGTAAAATAAATTCTTTGACTAGAATAAAATGTAATATTATCTTTACTTTTAAAACTAGGTTTTAATTGTTTTATTGTAGAACTTGGTGATATATGGTATAGAGGTGAACCAGCTTTTATGACCATTGGTTTTAATTTTCCAAAACCAATAAATATTAATTTATTTTGTTTATCTAGATCTAATAATTTTATAGCACCTATATTCTTTTTATTATAAATATCACATAATGAATCAAACATTTTTTTATAAGTAGAATAAGATGATGTTGATCTCATCTTATTTATAAATTCCGATATATCAGATTCGTCCATATTATTAATATTAACCGAAATTTTATTTTCTCCATATCTTTTATTTAAAATACCTTGAGAAATATCTTTATCTTTTGCTTTATTTAAAAAGTTTTTGTAATTATATTGCAAAATATTAATAATATTAGTGGTTCTATTGATTATTATATAAATAGCATTAATAAATTTTTTATATAAACCTTTAGCAAAAGTTTTAGTTTTATTTAAAATATTTTCAAAAAAATTAGTTATATCACTGATTTCATTAATACTTATAGATTCAGTTTTACTATTTTCATCTGTATTTTTTGAAATATTATAGAAATTTTTACAATTTTCTATAAATTCTTCATATTCTGATTCATAACTTATATTTTTATCTTTTTCAATACTCTCAATAATATTACTTAGTAATTCTTTAGATTGATTTTTTATTTTTTCAAAAAGATTTTTTTCTTCTTTTGTACATTTTACTTCTTTAACCGCATACCATTTTCTATAAGTATCAATTAATAAACTTTTCAGTTTAATGACATTTTTATCAATTGTTTCAATAATTTTTTCTTTTGTAATAGATTCATTTATAATAATAGGATTATCGGATGATTTAACTATAATCATATTATAAAAATTCTCTCCTATCTATTCAAAAATTAACATTCTAAAATGGTTTTTATTTAAATGTAAAATTATTAAATTAATAATAATATAAAAGTTTTATATTAAAAATATTTTTTAAAAATTCTTAATTTTATTAATTTATTTAAATTTATTTATATTTTTATGATTTTATTACTTATATGACTTAACTTTTTATTAAAAGACTTAAAAATTTTAAGTTCATAAATTATTAGTAAAGGAGATAAATAAATATCATGCCTGTTTATACTTATGTAAACGAGAGTGCAAAAAGTTCTTCTGATGCTGCACTCCTTGCAGAAGCAGCTGTGCAGAATGTAATTAATGAATCTTTAGGAGGGGCAGTTAAGAAGTTCCGTGATGAAGTAACTCCTGAGCTGGCTGATGCTGCCAAAACAGCTAAGAAGAATATTAAGAATACCGCTAGTAAGGTTGCCACGAAGGCACGTTCAAGTGCTGAAGATGCTGGCGAATATATTAATAATGTATTAATCCCTCAGGTAAAAGAAAAAAAGCAGAGGGCCGATGATTACTTAAAGAATAAGAAGATAGCAAATGATATGAAAGCATCAATTGCTAAAGATCAGAAAATGCTTAACAATCTTGAGAATAAAGCCAAAAAATTCGGAATGGGCGAATTAACAGGAAATGAAAAGAAAGAACTCAAACGTTTAAGAGAAATTAGAAAGGCTGGAGGTTTAAATTAAAATGATTTATAAAAAGTTTAATGAGGAAGCAGAAGTAGAAGAAGATCTTGAAATAGAGGCTGATGAAGATACCAAGCAGGCTGCTATTGATTTATTAAAAGATCTTCTTGGAAAATTAGAAGGAAATGCAGATGAAGATTCTTCTGATGATATTGATGATGATGAAGAGGAAGAGTCTGTTGAAGTAGATTCTGAAACTTGCAAGGAAGCTGCTAAGATTTTAGTTAATTCAATGTCAACCGTCATGGAAAGCAGAGCAGATACTAAAACTAAGCTTGAAGCCACCAATATTCTAAATAAGGCTCTTATGAGAATCATGGAAGAGGCCGATATTGATGAAACTGATGGTGGTCTTCCTGAAGAGGCAGCCGATAACGAAGCAGATCAGGAAATTTGCTCAGCAACCGGTGAGCGTTATCCTACCGATGTAGATATGGCTGCAGATAACGGAGAGTCAAAGGTTGACGAATCCGCAGCAGAAGCTCTACTTCGTCAAATGCTAAAGAAGTAATAATTAGAGGCGAAACATATTTGTTTCGCCTCTAATCTTATTATAATTTTAATTATTTTTTAAATCGGATTTATATTCTTTAGGAACGTTTTTATTGATAGCGTCAGATCTTTTCATAAGTTCTATTAAATTTTTTATTTCTTCGTTACTAATTTTTTTAAGCATTTCTTTCTTAGGATGGCCGTTTGGTAAACTATTAATATTTATTAATTCTGATATAATTCTTTTTTGATTTTCTTTATCATCTCTAAATATATGACTATCTACCCTTCTTTCTAAATTTATTAATCCAAAAGAAGGTCTTTTATTTTTATTATCTGTTTTAATGTTTGTATAATCTGGAATAATTGTATTTTCTGGTGGATTTACTCTTTTTCCGCCAATTATAAAATTAGTTGGTTTAAAATAAGCTTTTCCACCAGATGTTGGTTTTCCTTTACCAGAATATATTTTATTTCCTTTTTCTTGATCTTTTAAATATTCTAATCCTTTACTTTCTAATTTATTATAATCTCTACCATTTAATTTAGCACTATTTTTTACATCACTTGGATTGATTCCAAACTTATCAGCAAATCTGTATTGCCATCTTCTAGATTCATTTAAAATAATAGGATTTTCTTTAGCTTTTAATATATAATTCATTTTATTAATTATTCTCCTTTATTTGTTATTATTAAATATGTGAAAAACAATTATTATATTTAATAATATAAGAATAAAATTAATATAAGGTATTTTAAATACCTTATATCTTTAAATTAGCTTATATGAATATATTTGAATGAATATAAATCATAACTAATTAATAAATAAACTTTATTACGTTAAATGGGGGTTTTAATAGTGATTATTAAACTCGTTGACATAAATAAACGTCTCAAAGCATTATCAGAATCTATAGATTTTACTAATAACACAATAGATTCTATTTATAATATATCTATTAAAACAGGAAAATTTTCTTCTATATGTACTTGTTTAGAGCAATGGTATAGATTACCTGGGAAAACTATAGAGGAAAAAGCTTATAAGGCTATTTCTCTTATTGATAGACTCTATGAATCAAAAGCTTCTAAATATCAAATAGATAGATGCGCTGATATTATAAATGAAGCTATAGTATTTAAATTTAAAAATCCAGAAGATCTTCAAAAATCTTTATCATCTAAACTTGGATGGTTTGCACGTAAATTAAAAATAGATATAAGAAAAACATTTAAAACTCCTGGTGTAGATGATTCTATCCAAAATATTATAAATAAAGTAAATAATATAGAAAATAATATACCAATGAGTAATATATCTTCATCACCAGGATCTTCTTATACTGCAATGGATAATATTGAAGGATTTGGAGATATAGATGCAGATTTCGTTAATATGGAATCTGCTTATTTAAGTATCCTGGAACAAGCAACTAAAATGGTTCATATAGATAGAATATTAAAAAATTATAATGAAATATCTAAAAGATTTAATATGGATAAAGTTTTAACAGAAACTTATAAAAAAGAAAATATACAAGATACTATTTTAACTGTCTGTAATTTAATTGACACATATAATACTTCTAATAGTGTAAAATTAAATACTGCTTTAGAAACTGTATGGTATGGTCTTACAAAATTTGGTTATAATATAGATCTTCCATTAATGTTTGAATCAGCATGTAATTATTTTATGCTAAAACCAAATGGGCATAATATCTGTAAATCTGTATTAGATGCTACTGTAATAACAGATCCTTATAAATTAGGGCTTTCTTACATAATGGAAGACCCAGAAATTAAGGATCAATTAACTAATACTATTTTAAATAAATCTATAGAAGATTCTATTTTTAATTTTATTACAAAAGAATCTGTTATAATAACAGATAATACAAAGAAGCCTATATTATTTATAGACTCTTTTAATGAATTTAAAAAGAGTGAAAATAAAGATGATGGATATTTAAAAATGTTAAACATTTTATTCAAAAATAAAGAATCTGATATAGTTCCAAATATAATGACAGTATTGGAATATATAAGAATTTATTTAGTTGAATATTCTTTAACTTCTATGGATAAAATAAAAGAATGGTTATATTTCTTATCTTCTAGATTTATAGTGATGGATTATCCTATAAAGTTAGCAGAAGATTTATATGAATCCTTAAAGACAGAAAAATATAAAGTAAATGAAAAAATATCTGGAGATATTGATGAGGATCAAAAAGAAAGATTATCTATGTATAATACATATATAGATAAATTTATTAATGATGTAGATATATACTTATCGAATATAACAGGTAAATCAAATGATGATATTATTAATATAGAAAATACAAAAACAGATGATGATGAAAATATAACAGAACAAGATTTACAAATTTTAGCATATATCCCAGCTATTTTAAATGAATTAAAAATAGATGAATATATAGATATAGATAATTATCTAGATAAAAATTTATCAATAGTCCCAAATGATATACTTATAGAGATTTGTAAATTTAATAGAGATTATGCTCAAATTATAGATAATAATCATATTATTAATCTATTAGAAAAAAAGCTTATTGATATAAAAACAGGAAAGTCTTTTTCTGGTACAAATATAGATAAATATAATATAATAAATACTTATAATGATTGTATTAATATTCTAAAAGAGAATCAAAATAGCCCAACCAGTATGACTGTAGAAGAAGCCTATAATTATATTAAGGCTTATAATACAATAAATAGTGTATTAAATATTATAGAATCTTCATATAATACATATGGAACTATTATGGAAACTTCTTTTGGTAATACTTTAAAAATGGCAAAAGAAAGAATGGTAAAAGCTGTATCTAAATTAGGCGATAAAGAAAAAGAAGCTTCAAAACAAATAGATTCATCTGTAAATAGATTTGTAGAAGGTCTTAGAAAATTATTTACAACAAATCAAAGAGAGTCAATAATTAAAGGAACAATTTGCCCGTCTGCTTCTCAAGCAATGAAAATTTTACTAGGAGCCACAGGTTTATCTGCTGTTGGATCTGTTGCAACTAAAGCAGCAGCTGGAGCCACAGCTAAAGCAGCTGCTGGTGCTGGTGTAGGGAAAGCTGCCACTGCTCTAACTGGAGCTGCAAAAGTTCTTGGGGCATTAAAGTTTCCTGTACTTGTTATTATATCTATTCTAACATTCGTAATTTGTTCAAAGAAATTTAAAAACAAAGAAAGAATGATGGTTTTAGATGAAATAGATATAGAACTGCAAATGGTTGATAAGTATATAGAATTAGCTGAAAGAAAAGACGATCTTGTAGCATATAAACAATTATTAACAATAAAAAGATCATTAGAACGAGATAAGCAAAGAATACAATATGGAATGAAAGTATCCGGTCAAAGAGTAATTCCTGTAGAAGATTCTATTGCAGCTAAAAATTATTAATTTAAATTTAAAGAGAGAAGGAGTAATAATCTCCTTCTCTCTTCTTTTTTAATTTGTAAAAGTCAATATTTTAAGTTGTACATTATAGATATGAATATAAGGTAGTAGTTGCAGCTACTACCTTATATTTCTATCCCAACTCTGAAAGGAGGTGAGATAAAATGAGTTTGTCAGAACTGTTTGACAGAACAGTAAGACAGACAGGTCCCGAGAATAGAGATCTGGAAAACTATAAACTCCAGGTTGAATTTGAAAGGATGATCAGAGAAGAGCCAGGAATTAAGTTTCCGATGATCTCCAACTGTAATCCTAGGACCAAATACTCAGCAATGGATGTATAATAATCATCCACTAAGAGATAGCAGACCCGCACCTGCTATTTCTTATTAATATGTAATAACAAAATAAAAATAAATAGAAGGATATTCTTATCCGGTACGTACATCATCTAAATAAAGAAACTGGGGTTTGAAATTTAACCCCAGTTTATTTTTTATACATATATACTATCCTCAACTTTTTAATAATAAAAAAGAATACAAGTGGATAATAGTATTGATATTGATTATAATAATATTGAAATCACAATTATTCTAGAGAATTCTTACTCTAAGGATACTGTTATATGATTATATATCATATATTAAATAGAATCATTATTAGGGGTGATTGATCTTGATTAGCAAGCAGGAGTATTTAAAGAAATTAGAAAAAGATTATCCAGATAACTTTTATTTGTATAAGAAACAAGTAGACTCTATAGAAGATGAAGTATTTGATTACTATTGATGATAGGAGTTGCATGGGTGAGCATATATGAATGTCCATTTCTTTACAAAAGCAAAGAAAGCTACTGAGTTTAGTACTTTTAAAAGATATCATGTTGGATGTGTAGCTGTTTATAAAGGCTACATACTTTCTGTTGGGTTTAATAGTAATAAGACTCATCCTATACAGAAAATATATAATAAAGAAAGATTTAATGAAGATAATACTCCTCATAGTCTTCATGCAGAAATTGCTGCTCTCTGTTTGATTAGGAATAGAAGTGATATTGACTGGAGTTCTGTTGAACTTTATATTTATAGGGATAATAAAAAAGGAGAATTAAGATTAGCTAAACCATGTGTATCTTGTTTAGCCATGATAAAAGATCTTGGAATTACTAATATTTATTATACAATAAACAATGGATATGCTTATTATAATATAAATACCGGAAATGAAGAGGTTTTATTAACCTATGATTGATTTATCTAAAATTAAACATATCAGAAGAAATATAGGAGAAGTCATAACAGATTTCTCCTATTATTTTTATTCCGTAAAAGCAGATATTTTTAATTATATATAATAGATATGAATAGAGAATATATTATTCTCTATTAAAAGGAAAACTCGTTAAAACTAGAAAGGGGATTAATCATGCTTATATTTTCTGATGCTGTTTCACTGCAGATGTTGGATGGAGATTATAATATCTCCATCCACAATATTGGTATTGAGGATGTCAGAGATATCCTCTGGAATAGGCCTTTTTTCAGCTGTGTCAGTGATGCTGACATAGCATCGGTTCTCAGTAATAAATTGCAGGGGATTGAAATCCCTTGCAATAAGATCAATATGAAGCTCATTACTGGTGACACCTTGATTGTCGCTCAGGTGATTGGTGGTCAACTTCCGAAAGGTGCTACCACCCTTCCGGAAGGGATGACCATCAAATTTACGATGGTTACCATCGTTAAGAGTTATATATTGGTCTGAAGATAAAGTAAAAATAATAGGGGAAGTTATAACAGACTTCTCCTATTATTTTTATTCCGTAAAAGCAGATATTTTTAATTATATATAATAGATATGAATAGGGAATATATTATTCTCTATAAAAACTCGTTAAAACAAGAAAGGGGATAATCATGCTTATATTTTCTGATGCTGTTTCATTGCAGGTGCTGGATGGGGATTGTGACATCTCCATTCGCAATATTAATGTTGAGGTTGTCAAAGATATTCTCAAAAACAGGCCTTTTTTAAGCGGTGTCAGTCATCCCGAAACCGCATCGTTTCTCAGTAAATTTCTGGGGGTTGAAATCCCCTGCAATAAAATTGATATGAACCTCATTACCGGTGACAACTTTATTGTCGCTCAGGCGATTGGCGGCCAACTTTCGGAAGATGCTACCACCCTTCCGGAAGGGGTGACTATCAAATTTATAATGGTTACTATCGTAAGGTAAAAAGAATAAGGGGAGGTTTTTAATCCCCCTATTCTTTTTTATAGTTTTATATGATTTTTAACTCTTTAGTAAACAAAAATCCTTTAAAGAATACTGAGACTATTTATACAGTAAAAGAGTAAGATTAATTATATATAATATAATTGAAGTGATCTAACTTATGTTTATGAAATATAGATATGAGTAAGATAAATAACAATGATAAAAGATCTTTATATAGTAAATGTATACTATTACTAATAAAGAGGAGGTTTTAGATGTATGATTCCTGATCTTTCTAAAATCAAACATGTTGTTACTCATAATGGTGTATTTCATGCTGATGAAGTGTTTGCTATTGCTTTTCTCAATATTGTTGCTAAGAGAACAGTTCTGAATCTCTTTCATGTAATCAGAGTCAATAATGATGATATTGATCAATATAAAGATAGAGATGATGTTATTATTGTTGATATTGGTGGTGGTGAGTTTGATCACCATAAATTATATCCTCTCAACAATACCTGTAAGAGCTATAGAAGTTATGCAAGAAATATCAATGGTGTTAAAGAATATAAGAGATATGACTTTGCTTCTTTTGGTAAAGTTGTAAGAGCTTATCATGAGCTTGTTGATCCCATTAAAGATCTTAAAGAATATAAGTACTTTGATCGTAACTTTGTCTGTAAGATTGATGGATATGATAATGGAGACAGAACTTATAACTCTGATTTTTCTAATCTTCTTAATGAAATGAATCCTGTATGGAATGCAGAGATTGAATGGGTAGGAGATCCTGAAGATGAAGTTTCTTTTAACTTCATGGATGCTATCTGCTTCTGTATGTTTATCATTAATAAGAAACTTGAGAATATTAAAGCTATGAAGGATGCTGAATCTATTATTGAAGAAGCTAAGAAGAATGAAAATAATCATATCATCATTTTAAATAAATATGTTCCCTATCTTGGTAAACTCAATCCTGATACTGAATATGTAATTTTTCCTTCAAAGAGGGATATAGGGTGTTATAATATATCTGTTCAGAAAAATGAAAATGGTGAATTTATAAAACCTTTACCGAAAGAATGGTATGGTTATAATAGAAAAGAGAATTCTATAGATAATAGCTCACAGAAAGATCCTGTTAAAGGATTAATATTTTGCCATCATACAGGATTTTTAGCTGTATTTGATAGTATAGAAAATGCTGTAAATGCTATTACGAATTTATAATAGAATAAAGAGTCTAATATTTTTAGACTCTTTATTTTTTATATTTTTTACATTATAATAAATATAAAATTGAGAGGAATCTATTTATGATATATACAATTAATTTACAAGAGAAAGCACTAACTGCAAAAGAGAGAAATAAATTAGATGATAGTGAATTCGGTATTCCTGAAGAGAGAAAGTATCCTTTAAATGATGAAGCTCATGTTAGAGCAGCAGTTAAATTTTTTAATAAAGTAGAGCCAAAATATGAAGAATCTTTAGCAAAAAGAATTATTAAAAGAATTAAAGAATTAGATCTAGATATTCAAATTGGTGATGATAATAAATTAAGTAAATATTATTCTGCTAAAAAAGAATCTAATGTTACATTAGTAAAATCTTCTAAAAATCCTATTATAATTAAAGAAAATGCTGAATCAAATGAATTAAGAGGTCAATATAAAAAATTAGATAAAAGAAGAGTTGAATTAGAAAAAATTATAAAATGGGGTTTTGATAAAAATAATCCAGAACATGTTTCCGCTTATAAAGAATTAGAAAGTATTAATTCTAAACAACAAAAAATAGCTGATAGATTAAATTCATTATGGTATCAGGGTAAATTTTAATAATAAAATAATTTAAAAGTATAATAATAAATATATTGTAAAGGAGTTAAAAATAAATACTATGTTTAATTATGAGAAATTAAGTCCTGTTGAAAGAAAAGCAAGAGATTTAAGTGAATTAAATAAAGAAGTTTCTTCAAAAACAAAAGAATTTATGAGATCTGGGA
>JAEEGL011700646.1_pt1 | contig 35642 bp, 23 predicted proteins | sample 9134231 | NCBI WGS metagenome assembly JAEEGL01 (sample SAMN16246548, study PRJNA631951) | gut metagenome | biome: gut microbiome; feature: rumen; material: fiber-attached | host: Bos | place: Iran: Karaj | collected 2018-10
ATTTGTCTGTCTCGTTGTCAATCATATAGATATGAACTTGCTTTTTGTCAAAATTGCTTTATCTTTACATTAATATAGATAAAAGGAAAGAGTGAGCGTTTTGCGGATTTTGCCCTGAATCTTTTGGTTTACACCCAAAAGGTCGACGGTTCGAGTCCGCCAACGTCCATCCGTTCAATCTGTCAACGGGGCCTGGCCTTCCCGGTCGGACTCCGTTTTTTCATAGTCGGCAGCCGCTGCCGTCACCATCAACATGCATCATCACCATCATTCCAATCCGTCCTTTGGGGTCATCAAATTCAGAAGCCTTCTCGTGGTGGCCTCTTTGGCCATGCTCATTGAATATCTGATGGGCCTGTCGGACAGCGTCATCGCGGGCAACATATTGGGGGAGACCGCGTTGTCCGGCCTGAATCTGATGCAGACCCCCATGAACATCGTTTCTTTCTTCGCCTGCCTTTTCGGCACAGGGACGTCCATTTGCTTCTCCATTGAGACGGGGCGCTTTGACCGACGACGGGCTACCGAGATGTTCTCCCAAGGCTTTTGGAGCGCGTTGATGGTGGGAAGTGCCCTTGCGGCGGCGCTTGTGGTCTTCCGTGATCCGTTCCTGCGCATTTTCAAGGCGGACTCCTCCGTTTTGAGCTATACCATTCCCTATTGGAATTGGTTTGTCCCCTGCGCTGTTTTGGAGACGGTCTGCGTGCTGATGGCGAACACCATCTATGCGGACGGCGACGAACGGCTGTGCTTCTGGGGCTATATCCTACAGCTAGGCAGCAACTTCGGCGTGTCGGCGCTGCTTTGCAGATGGCTGGGCATCGCCGGCTGCGCCATGGGGTCGGTGGTCGGCAATCTGGCGGTGATCGGGCTGCTTTCCGTCCATTTTCTGCGGAAGGCGAACACGCTGCGGCTGGTGTGGCATTTTCGCATGGGGGACTTCATGCGCATCTGCAAGTCCTCTTTTGGCGACGCCAGCATCCGCCTGTGCTGGGCGGGGCTGTTCACCTTGCTGAACGCCTATGTCATTGCCCGCTTTGGCAGCGAAATGCAGCCTGTGCTGGCCGTGGTGCTGACGGTCATCGGCTTTTCAGAGGCATTCAACGGCGTGGCCAACGCGGCCCAGCCCATCGTGGGTGTGTATGTGGGCGAACGGAACGTGACGGGAGTCCGCCGCGTGATGCGGGCGGCCGAGCTGGTGACCTTGTGCGAGGGACTGTTCGTCATGACCACGCTTCTGATCTGGCCGCAGCTAGTGGTGAAGCTGATGGGCATCAACGAGCCGCAGATCGTGGCGGCGGCGTGCACGGCGGTGCGGTTCGTGTCCGTGGGAATCGTCTTCACGGCGCTGATTTGCCTGTTCAACTCCTATTACCTTTTCATTGAGCGGGAAAGCCTGTCCACCATGTTGACCATTTTGTCCAACTTCGCGGTGCCGTTGGCGCTGTATCCCATTATGGGAAAGATATTTGGACCAAACGGCGTATGGGCGGCCCTGTCCCTGTCCTCCATGCTGACCGTGGTCGTCTTCGGCGGCTACCTGCTGATCCGCTATGGCCGTTCCATGTTCCCATTGCTGCTTGTCCGCGGACGGGAGGCCAACCTCTTCATTTTCAACCTGATTCTGACGGAAAAGGAGATCGCGGAGACCTCCGCCGCCGTCGGCGACATTTTGCGGAAGGCGGGAGCGCCGGACTCCACGGTGCTGCGGGCGGCCCTCATGGTCGAGGAGGTCTTCATGGTGGTGAAGGACCGCAATGAAGGGAAGACCATCCACGGAGAGGCGACGCTGGATCTGAATGATGCGGAAATCATTCTGATTCTGCGGGATGACGGCGAGGTGTTCGACATCACTGACTCGGACGCGAAAATCACCTCGCTGCGGACCTATCTGGTGGCGTCGGTCATGGAGGCGCAGCCCTCCAAGCTGAACCTGACCACCACGGGCTACAACCGAAATGTGTTCCGGCTGTCCGGCGGCGGTGCGGCGAAGAAGCCGTGACGGAGGCGGATCTCCTTTGAGGGAAGAGGGTTAAGGAAAGACACGTATGACGACAAAGCGGCGATATCTGATGATTGGAGCTCATCCGGACGATCCGGACATCCGGTTTGGCGGCACGGCGATTCTGCTGGCCCGAGCGGGACATGTGGTCAAGTTCGTGTCGCTGGCCAATGGAGACTGCGGACATTATGCCATGTCAGGGAAGGCGTTGGCCCGACGTCGGGCTGCGGAGGCGCAGGCGGCCAAAGCGATCGCGGGAATCCATGAATATCAGATTCTGATGGAGAACCATGACTGCGAGCTGGAGGCGTCGCTGGAGAATCGACGGAAGGTCATTCAAATCATTCGGGAGTTCAAGCCGGATGTGGTTCTTGGCCACCGACTTTGCGATTATCATGCGGACCATCGGGCGGCGGCCCAGCTGGTGCAGGATGCGGCCTATCTGACTCAAGTGCCCAAGTTTTGTCCCGAGTCGCCGATTCCAGAGCAAAACCCCGTCTTCGCCTACGTTTGGGACGTCTTCACGGACCCGCGCCCCTTCCGCACGGATGCGGCGGTGCCCATCGACGAGGTCATGGATCTGAAATGCCGCATGCTGGACTGCCAGGTCTCCCAATTCTACGAATGGCTGCCGTGGGAAAGGGGAATCACGGTGAATCCGAAGCAAATGACATGGGAGGAGAAGCGCCGGTATCTGACGGAACATTGGGGCAGCCGCTACATGACGGCGGCGAATGACGCCCGACAGCTTTTGATTGAAACCTACGGCGAGGCAGGAAAACACGTCCAATTCGCTGAATGCTTTGAGTTATCGCCCTATGGACGAAACATCTCCCGTGGGGAGTTTCAGGCGCTGATGCGTCCATGAGCTTCTGGGAGAAGGGGTTCCACAAAATACACAATACGGAAGGATGACACAATGACGGTGAAGAAGGCAGGAAAAAAGGCGATTCGAGTTGGCATCTGGGGGCTTGGCCGCGCGGGCTGGGGCATGCACTGCCCCGAGCTGGATCGGTTCAAGGACGAGTTCGAAGTGGTGGCCGGCTGTGACATCGATCAGAGCCGCGTGGACGAGCTGCTGGCCCGCTATCCCAAGGCCAAAGGTTACACGGATGGTTGTAAGTTCCTGGCTGATAAGAATATAGAACTTGTCTCGGTGGCCGTCCGCTCTCCGCAGCATGCGGACTACGCCATCCGTGCCCTGGAAGCTGGCAAAATGGTCTTTTTGGAGAAGCCCATCGCCATCTCTCCCAAGGGGTTGAAGGCTTTGGAGGCCGCCGTGGCGAAGTACCCCGGCAAGCTCTTCTTCCGCCAGAACCGCCGCTTCGAGACCTGCTTCAACCATGTTCAGGAGCTCATTCACAGCGGCATTTTGGGCGATGTCTATGAAATCAAGCTCTGCCGCCACGGCTTCGAGTTCCGCGACGACTGGCAGACCCTCATGGAATGCGGCGGCGGCCAGCTCAACAACTGGGGGCCCCATCTGATTGACCATGGCCTGCGGCTGCTGGACTCCCCGCTGAAGTCCGTCTGGGGCGATTTGAAGACCGTGGCCGCCTTGGGCGACGCTGAAGACCATCTGAAGATCATCCTCAAAGGCGAGAACGGACGGCTAGTGGACATCGAGATTTCAGGCGGCGTCGCGTTGCCGTCTCCCGTGTACGCCGTCTACGGAAACCGCGGCTCTTTGGTCAGCGAAGACGAACAGGACATCCGTCTTAAGTATCTGGATCCGAACCAGAAGGCGCCGACGCACAAGGCCAACCCCGCCACGCCGCCCCGCGGTGGCTTCGGAGGGACCGTCCATCCGAAGTGGATTCGGAAGACCATCATGGCCGAACCGTCCAACGGCTGGTCTATGGTTGACATCTATCATGCTCTGTATCAAACGATTAGAGAAGGAAAAGCCTTCCCCGTCAAGCCGGAGGAGGCATTGGATGTCCTGCGGGTGATTTTGGAGGTCAAGAAGCAGAATCCCGCCTATCCGGTCACCGCGGATGAATTTGAGAAGGCGACGCTAGCTAGCACTAGAAGCTCTAGAAGCACTAGAAGATAAACTCCTAACTGCTAACTGCTAATTCCAAATTCCAAATTTCTAATTCCTAATTCCCCTCAGTGGAGTCCCAAATCGAAAAGGAGGCGAGGGAAGCGCTTGCCCGCGAAGTAGGCTTCGGTGTGGCGGGCGCCGGGAAGGCGGAGGGAAGGGGAGCGACCATGGATGTGGGCTATGGACATGACGGCGTACAGAACGTCTTCCTGTTCAATGACTTCCCGATTGTTGGAGGCGGCATGGATTCGGGCGGAGGCCAACGCCAGCGGATACGTCAGCAGAAGGGCCTTCAGGCCAACATAGAAGGGCTGATTGTAGTAGGCGGCGCCAAAGAACTGGAAGGTCTCCAGATGGACGTCCAAAAAGCGGCGATAGACCTCCCACGTCTCTGGGGGCGGCGGGGGGCCGGGTTTGCGGTCGAAGAGAGGCGCCTTCCGCAGAGGGAAGTCGGGATGCTCTTTGCCCAACGCGTGAAGATTTCCGTAGCCGCCCACCACTTTGGCGACGGCGCACAGGCCGCCGAGACGTTGTTCAAGTCCCGGATTGACAATCTCTTCGTCGCGGCGGCAATACAAAGTCAGCCATTGGCGGAAATAGACACGGGACAGTCCATGGACGCCTAGCCGGGGGAGGTCCTGCAGCTCCTCCTCCAGATGGGACAGCATGGAGGGAAGCACCTCCCGCATGGTTGGGCCGTCATTGAGGAAGGCGGCTCCCAGCTGTTCACAGCGAAGCGTCAGAAGCCAGAGGAACCCGATTTGCTGAGAAATTGCTAAGTCATTGCGCTTCAATATATTACGCAAATTCTGGCAGATGCTTTCAATGGCTGGGCGGGACAGCCCCTGCCGCAAGGACTCCGTGAAGCCTGCGCCGAAATGAAGTTGGCTGACCAGATGTTCGATATCCTTGCGCTGCAAGTGGATAGGTGTTCCGTGGCCTTGGGCGACCGCCGGGCAGTCCATATGGGCCAAGACGGAAACCTCCCCCGGAAAGGTGGACACCACATTGAAGGGATAGCCCTTGCAGGTCAAGGCCTTGACGCGAAAGCCGAAACGGCGGTGCATGCGGCAGCCGCCGTGTTCGTCCAAAAAGACGCAGGAACCATCTTCCCGACGTCTGAAATAGGTCTCCCCGTGGATGTTGTGGTGAAAATCCGTCGGCACATCCGGCTCGTTTCCCCAATCCAATGACTGAAGCCCCGCCAGCTCCTCCGGCCGAATCAGCACATGAAAGCGACGACAGCAACGTCCGCACAGCTGACAGGAGTAGCGTTGCGTTTGGGAGATTTGGATTTTCCTGTTAATCTGCAATTAGGAATTAGCAATTAGGAATTAGAAATTTGAAATTTCCTAGAGCCTCTAGAGCTTCTAGAACATCTAGAACTAGCTAGCCTCTAGAGGCCCTTGTTTTCGTTATTTCTTGATGGGGGCCTGAATCTTGTCGAAGCCTGTGAAGGGGCGCAGGACTTCGGGGATGACGACGGAGCCGTCCTCCTGCTGATAGTTCTCCAAAATGGCGCAGACCACGCGGTCGGTGAGGCCGGTGGCGGAAATGGTGTGCACATAGCCCCGGTCGCCTTTGTCGCTCTTGTAGCGGATGTTTAGGCGGCGGGACTGGAAATCCGTAAGATTCGTATTGGAAGTCACTTCGCGATAGGCACCGAAGCCCGGATACCACGCTTCGATGTCGTACTTCTTGGCTCCCGGGGCACCCAAGTCGCCGACGCAGACGTTGACGACGCGGTACGGAAGTCCCAGAGACTGAAGGAGATACTCTTCGTTCTCCAGACAGAACTCATGGCATTTTGGGGAGTCTTCCGGCAGGCAGAAGATGATTTGCTCCACCTTGTGGAACTGATGGACGCGGAAGATGCCGCGGGACTCCTTGCCGTAGCTGCCCGCCTCCGTGCGGAAGCAGGGTGTGTAGGCGGTGTAGCGGCGGGGCAGGCTTTCGGCGGCCAACACCTCGTCGGTGTGATAGGCGACCAAGGTCTGCTCAGAGGTGCCGATTAGCGCAAGGTCTTCTCCTGCAAGATTATAGGTCTGATCCTTAAAGAAAGGCAGATAGCCGGTGCCGAACAGAGTCCGCTCTTTGGCGGCGCAGGGGGACATGAACAGGGTGAAGCCCCGCTTCACCAATTCCTTTTGGGCCCAGAAGTACATGGCCTGAGTCAGCAGGGCGCCGGCCCCCACCCAATAGTAGAAGCCGGACTGGGCGACTTTGGCGCCCCGTTCGGTGTCAATGATGCCCAAAATTTCGCCAATAGCCTGATGGTCACGGGCTTGGAAGGGGAATTGGGGCTTTTCTCCGACGAAGCGGATAGCCACGTTGTCGGCGTCCGTTTCTCCCATGGGCACATCGGCGGCGAGGAAGTTGGGCAGCCAGGTGATCTTTTCGTCGACGAGGGCCTTGACTTCCGTCTGGCGGGCTTCCTTTTCGCCCAACGTCACCTTCAGCTGTTTGACGGTTTCGCGGGCCTCGGGGTTCTTCTGACACTCTTTGCTGAGGCGGTTGCGCTCCGCCCGCAGGTTTTCGATGTCACGGGTCAGATCAAGGTATTCTTTGTCAAGGGCGACGAGGGCATCGATGTCCACATCGCAGCCGCGGAGCTTGGCGTTGTTTTTGACCAGTTCGGGGTTTTCGCGGAGGATCTTGAGATCAATCATAGTGTTGAGCCTCTTGAAGTTATGGAGTTGGATTAGCCGACACCTCGGCTTGGGACAGAATGGCGAATTTGATAGTGGCGTTGGTGATGAGGGTGGAGCCCACAAAGACCTGCACGGTGGCGATGCCGAATCTTCCCTTCACGTCGCTGTCCACTTGCATGACCAGCTGTTCGCCGGGGAAGGCGGGGCGGAGGAACTCAGCCTTGTCGATGGAGAGGAAGATGCCCAGCTTGCCGTGGTTCTCCGGCTGGGCGAGAATGGCGGCGCAGCCCAGCTGTGCGGAGGCCTCAACCTGCAGATAGCCAGGGAAGAGGCCCTGCGCGGTGGCCTGCACCAGCGGATCGGCCATGGTGACGTTCTTCAGGCCGATGGTGCGCTTGTTGCCCTCCAGGAGCCAGAAGCCGTCCAACAGCATGAAGGGGAAGCGGTGGGGGATGAATTGGCGGATGGCCACGCAGTCCAGCGGGGGGCCGGACACTTGGTCGAAGAGGGGGCAGCCATCGCCCGTGGGCGTGGGCTGGAACCAGTCTAACCCCTTCCACGCCAAGGTGATGACGGCGGAGGAGGCGACGGCGTCGCCGTCCACGTTGATTTTGACGGTGAAGCTCCGTGAGCCGTCCGCATTGGCGTCGTTTGCGGTGCAGGCGATGTGCATGACCATGCCCGGCCGGACCGGCGTGCGGAACTTAACGCGTTGCAATGACGTGACATAGGGCTTTTCTGCTCTGTTGCCGTCGCCGCCGTCCATAGCCATGAAAAGGGCGCGGGCGGTCTGCGACATGGCCGCAACCTGCAGAACGCCAGGCATGACGGGAATGTCAGGGAAGTGTCCGTTGAACACCATTTCGTTGGCGGTGACGGCCCGCAGGGCACTGGCGGAGCCCGCCGCGGCGTCAACCGTCAGCTGATCCAACATCAGCAGGGGAGGGGAGACCGCCAAAAGCTCCCGCAAGGCATCGGTGGAATAACGCATGATGAGCTCCTGTTGTCAGAAGGACGTGCCGACGCGGCCCAGGAACTTGCCCGTGCGGGTGTCCACGCGGACCACTTCGTCCTGTTCCATGTATTCAGGGACCTGGAGGACCAGGCCAGTTTCCGTCTTGGCGGTCTTGCCGCGGTTTGTAGCGCTCTGCCCCTTGATGGCGGGATCGCACTCAACCAGTTTCTGCTCAACGACATCCGGCAGACGGATGCCGACGATGCGGTCCTCGAGAATCAGGGCGAAGATGCCCTCCATGTCCTCCACGAGGTAGTATTTGTCGTCGCCGACGGCGGCGGCGTCCAGTGGCAGCTGGTCATAGGTGTTCACGTCCATGAAGACGTAATTGGTGCCTTCCTTATAGAGGTATTGCACTTCGGCCTGCCGGAAGTCCGGCTCGTCATAGTTGTCTTCGCCTTTGCAGCTCAGATCGGTTTTGGTCTGATTGATGAGGTTGCGGCAGCGGATTTTGTAGATGGTGGCGGCGCCGCGGGCGGAGGGGGTGTGCTTCTCCACGCTTTCAATGATGTGGGGGACATTGTTGATGGAGATGACGCCGCCGTTCTTGAATTGTTTGACTAGCATGGCTGGTTTTGTGGCTTTATTGTTAAGTTATTGGTACAGAATGACTTGTGAATTAACGCAACTCCACGTGGAGTTTGGTGGCGAGCATGTCGCGGATGGTGGTCTGCAGGGCGTTGACCTCATCGTCGTTGAGGGTGCGCTCCGGATTGCGGAAGGTGATGGAGTAGGAGAGGCTGCTGCGGCCCTTGCCGAGAGTCTTCTCGTCCTCATAGATGTCCGCCAGCTCTACCTTCTCGATGGTGGGGAGCTTGAGGGCGGCGATGGCCGCCAGAATCTGCTGATGGGTAAGGCCTTGCGGCGCGACGAACGTGATGTCGCGGGTAGTGGCGGGGAACTGGGGGATGGAATGGTAATGGGGCTGCGCGGTCTTCATGGACAGCAGTTTCTGCAGGTCGATGCTGGCGATGAAGAGGGGGTTGCGCAGCCGCATGCCCTTGAGCAGGACATCGGCCGCCTGCCCGAAGATGGCGACCACCTGGTTGCGCAGTTTCAGCGCGGCGGCGGCGCCTTCCTTGAAGGCGGGATGGGTCAGGGGCTCCCACTGCGGGGCGACCAGCAGGCCACGGTTGTCCAGCCAGCTCTCCAGCAGCCCTTTCATGTCGTAGAAGTCGTAGACTTGCTCTCGCTCCGCGCCGAAGCGCTCCGGATGGCGGCGGCCCGTGAGGGCAATCATCGCCTCGGTCTTCTCCACATAGTGGCCCTTGCAGTTCTGGAAGACCCGTCCCGTCTCATAGAGATGGAGGTCGTGTTCATTGCGGGAGACGTTGTGGGAGACAACCTGCAGCACGCCGGGCAGCAGGGTGGGACGCAGATAGGCCAGATCCATGCTGATGGGGTTGGAGACCTTGAGCAGATCCTCCTCCGTCAGCGAGGTGCCCGCGAGGCACTGCTGCAGCGAATAGAGGCTGTAGTTCATGATTTCGTCCAAACCCAAAGAGCGCAGCTCGTTGCGGACGCTCTCCAGCGGCAGGAACTTGTCGTCCGCCATGGAGCCGCAGAGTCGGGAGGCCACGTCGGCTTCGGGAATGCTGTCCAATCCGCGCATTTGGGCGACTTCCTCAATGAGGTCATGTTCCGCCAACAGGTCGAAGCGCCATGTGGGCGTGCGGACGGTGACAGAATCCGCATCCTGCGAAAGAATCTCCAAACCTCTGCTGCGCAAGCAGTTGACGATTTCATCCAGAGTGAGGGAGAGGCCCAGCAGGGCGTTGCAGCGCTGGCGGCGCAGAGTGATGTCATGGCGTTGCCACGGCTTCCCGTAGACATCGATGACGCCGTCGACTTGTTCGGCGCCGCAGAGGGCGCAGAGCAGGCTGGCGGCCCGCTGGCTGGCCAGGGCGGTGGTCTCCGGACTGACGCCACGCTCGTAGCGGTAGGAACTGTCAGAGGCGATGCCCAGTTCGCGGGAGCTGACGCGGATGTTGGAGCGGTCGAAAGTGGCGGCTTCCAGAAGGACCGTGGTGGTGCCGTCGGTGATCATGCTGTTTTCGCCGCCCATGATGCCGGCGAGGGCGACGCCCTTGTCGCGGTCGGCGATGAGCAGATGGGAGGATTTCAGCTTCAGGTGCGTGCCGTCCAACGTGGTGATTTCCTCTCCGTCAGCCGCATGGCGGACGATGATTTGGGGGCCGGCCAACGTGGTTAAGTCAAAGGCGTGGAGGGGGTTGCCGTATTCCAGCATGACGTAGTTCGTGATGTCCACCACATTGTTGACGGAGCGCAGGCCGACGGCTTCCAGATGGCGGACCATCCAGTCGGGGGAGGGGCCGACCTTGACGTTGCGGAAGACGCGGGCGATGTAGCGGGGGCACAGCTCACGGTCCTCCACGGTGACGGAAACCAAGTCGTTAATGTTTCCGCCGCAAGTGGTTATGGGGGCATTTGGCAGCCGGAGGGCGTTGCCGGAGACGGCGGCGATCTCCCGCGCGATGCCGATGTGGGACAGCCAGTCGGGGCGGTTTGGGGTCACTTCCCAATCGATGACGGTGTCGCCGTCCAGCAGGTCGGCCAGCGGTTTGCCCACTGGCGCGTCCGGCGGCAGAATCATGATGCCGTTGTGGTCTTCGCTGAGGCCCAGCTCGCGGGCGGAGCACAGCATGCCGTTGGACTCCACGCCCCGCAGTTTGGACTTCTTGATGACGAAATCGGGGAACGCGGTGCCGATGGTGGCCAGCGGCGCCTTCTGCCCCGCGTCGCAGTTGGGCGCGCCGCAGACGATCTGGAGCGGTTCGCCGCTGCCCGTGCTGACCATGCAGATGTTCAAATGGTCGGAGTCCGGATGAGGTTTGCGGGACAGGATTTCCGCCACGATGACCCCTTGGGGCACAGGGGAAGTGGTCTCGATGCCTTCCACTTCGAGGCCGGCGGCCGTCAGGCGGCTGGCCAGCTCTCGCGGGGCCCATGGAATGTCAATATAGTTCTTCAGCCAGTTGACAGATGTTTTCATGATGGTGTTCCATGATGGATTGAGGGGAGAGACGGCCGCGCGCTACCGCGGGAACCAGCTGTAGGGCTTCGGCGTCTTTCCTGTATTATAGTAGTATATGAATCCGACGATGAGGAAGAGGACCGCCGAGGTGACCTCGCCGGCAATGATGCCAGTCATCATCGGCTTCAGCTTGTTGGCGATGCGGGCCCCGCCCAGACGGATGGACAGCTTCTTGACCAGCCAGCCGATGAGCAGCGAGTAGGTGGATGTCTGGATGGGGAAGGTGGCCCACAGCAGGAACATGACGGGGTGGATGGGCCACCACGTCAGCCGCAACCGCAGGAAGCTGCACACGAGAACCGCCACAATGCCGAAGATGAAGGCGGACAGGAAGTGCTCATAGGGCAGCGCATGGGAGATGCGTTGGATGAACGGCAGGGAGTCGGCCTCTTCCGCAAGTCCTAACGCCTTGAGTTGCAATAAGTTCTTGAGTGCGGAGCGGAAGGCCATCGTCGGCAGCCGCTCATAGTGCCATCCCATGCCGACGGGGCCGCCGAAATGATAGGCGGTCATCAGAAGCACGCCAAAAGCGATGATGACGGCCACCACGTACATGAGTGCCGTGGTGGCGCCGATTTTCTTCGGGCTGATTTTGGAGAGGGAGCCGAGATGCAATGCGTTGACAAGGAAGTTGATGAGCATCTGGCATTGGTCGATGCAGAGGATGACGCAGATCAGACCGCAGATGACCTGCATGCGGGGCGGGAAGACGTAGTTGCCCACGGCAGCGGCAAACAAGCCGAAGATGCTGAAGCGCGGCTGGATGAAAATCAGGCCGGTTTCCGCGCTGACGCGGGAGACGACCACGTAGAGGATGATGATCATCAGAATGGTCGCGATGGCGAAGGGCAGCTCCAGTCCCATCCGCCACACCAGCCATATCAAGGCGACGATGGACACCAAAAGGATGCGCATGGCCCAGATGTTGGAGGCCTCTCCTTTGTCCTTTTCGGGAATCTTTGGCCATAAAGCGCGTTTTAGCAGGAAGTTATAGTAATGCCGTCCTGTGTAGAGCAGCATGCCGAACATGGCGATGCAGGCGCCTGCGCGCTGCCAGCCCTGCCAGCCGCCCACCCAGTCCGTTGAGAGGTTCCAGCCGATGGTCACCAGCGGATACGCAAAGAGAACCCAGCAGAACTGCGCCGCCCACAGGGTGAAGGAGACTTCCGTGGAGAGGAAGAACGCAAAGGCTGCCACCAGCGGGAAGAGATTGAAGCGCAGCAGTTCCGGCCCGTACTGCACACGCATCATGCCTGGCCAGACTTTCGAGAAGGGGCCCAGATTCCACGTTAGATTGACGGGAATGTAATAGTCTGGATACCAGACACATAGGCCATTGTCCACCCGAATGACCAGCAGGAGGACGAAACCGACCCAGAAGAGCCGTTGGCGACAGATGTCCGGAAAGATGGAATTGTTGCTGCGCTGCAACAGGTTATGACTGAATGTGGCGATGGGGAAGCTGAGGAATTCATGCTCTGCCCACTGTTTGTAGACGATGAGGGAGAGGCAGACGGCGGAGAGGGCGCAGAGCAGGATGAGGGGCATCCATGTGAGCAACGGCGGCCGCCACGCGGCCCATGGGACGCGCTGCCATGCGGCCTTGAGGGTCTGCATCGTGCTTTTGGGCTCGGCCTCCACGGGGGCGCCGGTGATGTAGGCCGTCACCACTTCGTCGTAATTGTCTTCGTTGACGTCCACAAGGGCGCCATCGGGAGCCATCTCCAGAATGCCGTTGGCCTGCCAGCCGGGGGTGACTTTGTTCCAGTGGTAGGGCATGATCATGGTGTGGGGCGCCTGCTCCAGAAGCCCCCGGCCAGGGATGCTGCAGGCGCAGGTGCAAAGGGCGACGATGACCGCCAGCTCCTTTGGCGACAGCGCGAAGGAGGGCTGTATGCGATGCAGCAGTGGATTGATGAGGAAGATGAACAGAACCAGCGTGCCAATGACGATGATTGGCAGCTGCTGGCCGTTGGTGATGCTCTCCAGCCGCAGCACACAGTCGTTCATATAGCCGAAGGAGGCGATGAAAATCGCCCCGATAAAACCGATGATGAGACTGCGTAGATTCATGGAAAATGGCACGATGCGTGAATTTGACGAATTTGTAAACTTAATAAGATAATCCCTTGCGGCAAATCGTCAAATTATTCTACAGAGTCTAGAGCAAAGAGTGAAAAGCGGGACGCGGGAAGACACGAAGCGGCGTGGCAGTTCGCCAACAGCCCCGATGGGACTGACGCGGGAGCTGCAATATTGCTTCGGAGGGTGTCTCTGCGGCCCCTTCAGGGTTTGAAACCATAACCTCCACGTCCACTGGGGTTAATGCCCCATGAATTTGCAGCATCATTCCAAATTGCCTACGGGCAGTCCATGAAGAAGCCGGAGACGGTGGCCTTCTGGGCGGGGTCCCGCAGGACAACACCGGAGTGGGAGGTGCAGCGGAAGCGGAGGGCGGACACGGGCTGGTCGGCCAGCGTGTAGATGGGCAGCTGGCGGAGTCCGGTTCGGGTGGTGTCGTCAAATTGGGCGACAGGAACCCATTGGCCGTTGTGTTTGGCGTCAATGAAGAAGGTATAAGGGGCCCTTTTGGAGTACCGTTCGTAGGCAATCCAATCTAACTCATTAAGTTTCAATGGGTTAGACAATTCAAGCTCCAAAATTGCGTTCTCGCCGCCTTTGAGCCAGAGGCCGCTGCCGTCGCTTTCAATGACGGCGGCGCCGCCGCTGCGGACGGTCCAGACGCCGCCGGCGCCTTCAATCCGTTGGAAGTCCCCTTTGGGCAAGGTGTCGAAGACACCGCTGGAGACGACGTTCTGATAGGCGGGGTTGTCTTCATAGAGCCAGCTCAGCGGCACGGTGGTGATTCTTGCGTTGAGCAGGGCGCGGGTCTTGCAGTTGTAGGCGAGAAGCAGATTGTCGCCGACGACGATGGCCCCCGTGTAGCAGAACCATCCTGCCTGACTGGCCTCCAGGTTCTTCACATGGAGCCAGGTCTGGGCCTCGTCTTTGGAGATGGCCATGGTCAGCGGAACGCGGAGCGGGAGGCCCCGCCAGGTGTTCGCCTTGTTGTTCCAGATGGCGACGATGTCGCCGTTGGGCAGCCGTTTCAGCGTGGCGGGGGACAGCGGGGCGGCCAGCGCGGAGGGGGTCGGCTGTGTCCATGTCTCTCCTTCGTCGGTGGAATAGCAGAAGTATTGGGAGCCGGCGTTGGTGCGGGCGTACATGAGGAGACGGCCGTCCTTCAGAGGGAGGAGGCCGGGTTCCTGAAGGGCGATGCGTTTGCCCTCTGCCGTGAAGGAGCGGAGGGGGGAGGAGCCGGTGGTCCAGGTGGCGCCGCCGTCGTCCGACCAACAGCAGACCAGGTAGCCGGGGCCTTCCGGCTGATCGTTGTCTGCCACGTTATGACAGGAGCATGGGATGAGCAGACGGCCGGAGGGCAGTTGGATGACGCGGCTGTTGTGGACACAGTAGTAGCCGAGAGGTTCCTCCAGACAGAGGACGGGCTCGGACCAGCTTGCGGCTTCGTCGGAGGAGAAGCGGACGATGGGGCGGCAGTCCTTGTCGCTGTTCTTGCGGAGGTAGAAGAGGGCGATGCGGCCGTCGTGGAGTCGCAACAGGCTGACGGACATGTCGTTGAGCACGCCGTCATTTTTCACGACGATTTGATCCTCCGTGCTCCAGGTCATGCCGCCGTCGTCGGAATACCGTTGGGCGAGGTCTGCGTGGCCGCTGTCGTCGAAGGCCTGTTGTGCCACGGATGTGAAATATGTATAGATGTATAAGATACGGCCGCTCTTCAGCTGGATGAAGTCCCCTTCGCTGTTGCGAAGTGTTCCGTTTCCGCGGGAGGGAAGCTCCAGACGGCGCTGCGGCACGGCGGCGGGCTGGGCAAGGGCCGTCGTCGCGGCGCAGAGGAGGGTGCTCAAGAGGGTGAGTCCGCCGCGAAGGAGCGGGCGGCGGAGATGATTGGGAATGATCAGAGCTTTCATTGTGTTTACAAATTATTGAGCATTATCTATTTGTGGCATTTCTGTCATGCGCAGTGTGGTGCAGCCGTAGGGGATGAGCCGTTTGCTGACGGCGGGGCCCTGTGGCTCCAGGCTGTCGGGGAACTCGTTGCAGATGAGCTCGAATCCTTCTTTGTAGCTCCACGGGATGGGCACCATGTCCGTGCGGATGTAGACGGGCGGATTGGCGTCATTGAAGGGGGCGTCGAAGGCGGAGTCGTCGCCGTATTCGACGGTGAAGCGGGTGGAGGCGAAGGCGAAGTTCCATGCTTCCGTGGGACGGATGTCATAGTCGCAGAAGGGGAAATTCTGCGGTTTGACCTCCGTCCATTGGGAGGCGATGGGAAGGGAGAAGACCAGCGGCCCGCGGACGAGGGCCTTGAGGCCGCCGTAGGGGCGGTCCAACAGCTCCGCCTCGAAGTCCAGCTCCACAGTGACGGCGTGGCGGCCCTCCCATGTGCGGCGGATGGCGGCAATCTGTCCCGTGGGAACGGATTTGCCGTCGATTTTCGCGGATTTGGCGAATTTGGGGATGCGGATGTAGAGGGTGAAGGTGACCGGCTGGCTGCATTCCACGGTGTAGTCGAGGCGGTCGCGGAAGGGATAGCCGGTGTTCAGTTCGCATTGGACGGTGCTGCCGTCGATGGTGGTGGTGACTTTGGAGGGGGCCAAAACGGCGGAGAAGATGCCGTCCTCTGCCTTCATGAAGGTGGCCATGGCCAGTTTGGGCCATGCCTGCCCCATGTTGACGGTGCAGCAGCCGTAGTAGGGTTCCAGACCGAAGCAGGAGGCGTTGCGGACATGCTCCTTCCAGTTGGTGGTCCACAGTTTCTTCGGCTGTTCCACGCAGCTGGTCTGATTGGACTGCTGGAGGTATTGATGGCTCCACAGGTCCGGAGAGCAGGTGGCGGGGAAGGCGTTGAAGGCCAGCCGCTCCAGCCAGTCGCCCCACTCCACATCGCCGGTGGCGGCCAGCTGCAGCTCCTCCGAATACATGGCCTCCGCCACGCCGCACAGCTCCGTGCCCTGGATGGGGCTGAGGCCCGCAAGATGTTCGGAGCCCGTGAAATGGCCATGGACCATGCCGTGGTAGCGGCGCAGAATCTCCAGAATCCGCTTCGGCTGCTCTTGCTGCCGCGGGTCGGGAAGGACCTTGTTCACGATCAGGCCCGCTCGCAGCGCCATGCCCATGTCCACCACATGGGACTCATATTTGTAGTCGCCGATGGCCTCCTTGTAGGGCCAGTTGTCGCAGAGCGCCACGTAGTCCAGCCCCTGCGCCTTCAGTTTGGCGGCCAGCTCCAGCAGCCACGGCTCGGGGCGGCGCTCCAACATCCAGTCGATGGCGATCATGGTCTCGAACCACCGCGCATAGCCCCAATACTCCAGTTTGTGGGTGTCCAGATGGCTGTTGAACTGCTTGAGCATGCGGTAGAGGGCCTCTTCGCCGCGGGGGTCCCCCGTGGTCTCCGCATAGAAGCAGAGGACTTTGGTGAAAAGCTGCAGCGCCCAAAGGTCGTATTTGGGGCGCTGCTCCTCCGTGCAGGGGCAAATCCATCCATCGTCGCACTGATGGTCCAGAATATAGTCCATGTGGCGTTGCACTCTGTCTATAAGTGATTGATTACGAAGGAGATAGGCAAGTGTAAGGGAGCCGTCCAGCCAATAGGGGAAACGTTCCCAATTGTCGTTGCCCCGTCCAATCCATTGACTGTTCCTCACGGATGGCCAGAAGAGGTCCAGATTGGCGGGCAACGCCGCCAGCTGAATCTCCAGCTCTTTCCGCAGCCATCCTTTGGGCTCCAGTTCCTTGGCGTTGAAGAAGCGGAAGCGGTCTTTCGGGCGGCCGCTTCCCTGGGCGGAGTCGGTGGCGGCAGTCGGAGGGGCGGTTTCCGTGGAGACGCAGGAGCTGGCGACGCAGGCCAGAAGGGACAGGGTGGCGAGAGGAACGAGTTTGTGAATCATGGGAACTCCAATTTAAATGGGGAATTATGTAACTTGTTGGGGATGAGTGAATTAGTTAATTCAGCCCCGTTGGGGCTGTAGAGCCATGGGGGAAGCCTTGCCCCCGGGTTTCGCTTCGCTCAACCCGGGGTTAATTCAATTGAGCCGCTTTGCGGCTCTTTTTAAGGCACGATTGATATGGCATGGATTTGGCAAGACTCTGAAAAAGAATGATTTACGTACACCTAGAGGAATGTGTCTCCTTTGATTTTATAGCCCCAAACTGGGCTGTCATTTTCACTCCGTGAGGAACTGGACGAGGTCGTCCGCGGTCGGAATCAAAATCGCGGAGGTGTGCACCACATTGGGCACGACGATGAGCTGCACGTTGGCGCCCTGCTCCTTGAGGGCGCTTTCCAGCCGAGTCGAATAGGACATGGGAACCAGCGGGTCCTTGTCGCCGTGGTAAATGCGGATGGGGAACTGCGCCAGTGTCGAAATGTGGTTGAACGGATTCGACTTCTTCATCATTTCTTCGTCGGGATACAGTTTGCGGATGACGGGAAAGCCGCGTTTGGAGAAGTCCTCCAAATCGATGGCGCCGAAGAACTCCGCCACTTTGGAGACGCGCTCCGGATGCCTCGCCGCGAACATCAGCACGTCCAGTCCGCCCATGGAGAAGCCGAAGACGGGAATGCGCGGCGGAACGGTGTAGCCCTCCACCTTCTCCAGATGCTCCAGGTCCCGCAGGGCGCCTTCCGAAGCTGCCTCGCGGCCCCATGAGTCACCACCCAAGAAGGGGATGATGATGGCGTAGCCCTTTGCGAACAGCTTCCTGCGGAAATCGGCGGCGGAGGGGTCGTCCACGTTGGAATAGATATGGGAATTGCCTGCGCCGCCGAAGGTCAATGCCACCTTGCCGGATTTGGGGTCGAAGTTGGCGGCGGAGATTACGCGGTATTCGCCGCCGTCGAAGACGACTTGGCGGCAGACTTCCGTCTGCGCCGCGTCGTCGCTTTCCTTTGTGGAGGGGGTGAATTGCCGCGGCTGGCCGAAGCGGAGGGAATAGATGTCCGCGTCCTTCATCTCAAAATGCAGGATGACCTTGCGACCGAGCAGGGGCTTGAGGTCTGCACTGTCCTTCCACTTCATGGCGAGGTCCAGTTCATCGCCGAAGAGGGAGAGGGAGTCCGCCAGCGTGTAGCCTGGAATGGGGCTGTTCTGCTCGTCGCGGACTTCGCAGCGGATTTCGCCGAGGGCGGAGGTGGAGGCGTTCAGCAGCAGCATGACCTCGCCCTCCGGCTGGGCCGCCGGGTCGTCTGCGGCGACTTCGATGGGCCTTGTGGTGAAGGAGCCGCCGGAGTAGGGGGCCTGCACGGAGACGAAGCCGTCCAGCCGGATGGTGTGTCGGCGGACGCGGACGGGGCCGTCGGTGAGGTAGGCTTCGGTGGTGTAGATGGTCACCACGGGCGGCGTTCCGTTCTGATTCCCCGACGTGAGGACGGTGCCCTGTGCGCTCATGTTGTTGCGGGTGATCCACCGCTCATGCTGGAGGCCGGGCCGGATGAGTGCCTCGTCCCATCGGTTGAAGTGGATGCCGTCGCGGCTGGACATGAAAGCGGCGTCCGATGTGCCGGGCAGGCCGTTTTTGCCATGCTTGTCGTTGTTGGCGGCGCGGTCGCGGCAGAATCGCTTTGGGATGCCGATGAGCACGTTGGGGTTGTTGAGGTAGGGGTGGATGCCGTTGGTGTACAGCTCGACGACGGGGGCGTCCGCCCCGAAGTCCAGCGGTGTCGCGTCGTCTGGCCAGTGGAGGCCGTCCGGCGAGGTGTTCCGCTGGATGCCGCGGACCCAGACCTCGTCCTCCGCTTTGTAATAGGCCCTCGAATAGGCCACGTAGCATTGGCGCGCACCATCGTAGATGAGGGTGTTGAGGGAGTCGAAGGCGCCTTTGGTGATGACGGCCTCCTCTTGCAGTTTGCTCCAGTGGAATCCATCGGCGGAGACATAGAGGAAGAGGCCTTTGCTGAGGCCGCCGAGGGCCTTGAAGCGCTGCTCCGGCGGGCAGGCGGGGTTGGTGTCCAGCCAGGGGGCGAAGTTGTGGGTGGCCTCGTCGTCCATCAGGATGATGTTGTTGTCCTTCGAGCCATTGAATTCGCAGATGCCCAGGTTGGGGCGTGTCCAGTGGACGCCATCGCGGCTTTCCGCGCAGCAGGTGACGCTGGGGTGGTTGCAGTTGGGCATCTGATAGGCGGAGCCGCGATAGTACATGAGATAGCGGTCGCCGTCCTGCAGGACGGTGTGGTAGCAGGACGCATTGCCCTCCCATGGCGCGTCGTGGACGAAGACGACTTCACCCATGTCCGGATGGTGGAGCGTCAGGGCCGCGCCGCCTTCCAGACTTTGGATGGGCTCCATGTCCCAGAAGAGGACGGGATAGGCGGCCATGGCGGTGATGGCCGTCCCCATGACGGCCATGCAGGTCAGGAAGAGGTGACGCTTCATAGTAAATTAGGAATTAGGAATTAGGAATTAGGAATTAGGAATTTGAAGAGGAATGTGGAATAAGAAATTAGGAATTAGAAATATAAGTTACAGGCGTTTTTGGCAAAAGACAAGATGCCGACGGAGATTTTTTATTGAAAGGATAGAATCTCTAAAAGCTCCAGAGGCTGCTTGTCGCCAATAGGTTGACAGATTCCTCTTGTCTATATAAAAAGAGTCCTGCCGAACGCGTGGGGTTGCGACGCATTCCGGCAGGACGGAGTCAAACGTTGATCAGGAGTTTTAGAACTTGACCAGCGTGTCGTCTTCGGCGTAGAACCAGAAGACAGTGGTGGTGTTCAGGGGCATGTTCTTGATGCAGTTGAACATGTCGCCGCCGCTGTTGGAGCTGACATGTCCGTCGGCGAAGGCCGCGTTCATGCGCTCATTGTGCATGGTCTTGAAGTAGTAGTGGTTCACAATGGAGCCGCCGTCGCTGCCGTTGACGGTGGCGGTGTAGACGGGGGCCGACTTCTCGCCGTTCCAGATGCCCCATGAGTCAGCCAGCAGGATGGCGGAGGAGGGTTTCGTGATGCGGGTGACGGCCAGGAAATTGTCGTTGTTGCCGTTGAGCTTCTCGATGACCTTGGACCGCCAGCAGTTGAAGTTCACGACGGCGTAGCAGCGGACGAAGGCCAAGCCGGCGTTGTTGGGGTCGTTGCCGTTGTAGCCGCCCTCGTCCGGCTTGTTGCTGTAGGCGGGGCAGATGATGGTGGGGGAGCCGAACTCCATGTAGCCCGTGCGCATCAGGTTGTCGCACCACGTCCAGCATGTCTTGTGGGCGTTCAGGTCCGTGGTCGGGATTCTCGTGTGGATGGGGAGGTAGGAGGAATAGTCGTCCATGTACAGGATGCAGGTGGACAGGTTGCCCTTCAGGTTGGACACGCAGTTGACGGCGAGAGCCTTCTGCTTCGCCTTCGCCAGCGCGGGCAGCAGCATGCCTGCAAGGATTGCAATGATTGCAATCACGACGAGCAATTCGATGAGGGTAAACGCTTTCTTCATGGTTTTGCCTTTCTGAAATTTGGAGGTTTAAGGGAAATGGATGATGGTAAGAACCACTATTTAATATCCTGCGCGAACAGAATATATCAATGGGATTCATGTGAAAAAAGTAGCACACAGAGACACAAATCTGTTGGAATGGAAGCTCACCTGCATTAGGGTAAGATTGGGGGTGCTCGAGGCTTCCCCGCAAACGGCAACGTGTCTTCGAAAAACCTTGCTAGCACTAGAAGCTCTAGAAGCTCTAGAAGCTCTAGAAGCACTAGAAGCACTAGAAGCACTAGAAGCTCTAGATAAACTGCTAATTCCTAATTCCTAACTGGTTTTTCCCAAAAAAACCAGCGCATCCTGCCGAAAACCCGTTCCGACAGGATGCGATAAAGGCCTGAATGGCTTTGATTTAGTATTTGACCAGCACGTCGTCTTCGGTGAAGAACCAGAAGCCGCCATTGGGGGACTTCAGCGGCATCTTCTTCATGTTCTCCAGCATGTCGCCGCCGCCGCAGGAGGCGACGTGGCCATCGGCGAAGGCCGCGTTCATGCGGCCGTTGTGCATCATCTTGTAGTGATAGTGGCCACCGGTCCAGCCGGAGTCGGAATTGACGCCAGCGACATAGACGGGGGCTTCCTTTTCTCCGGACCAGAGGCCCCAGGAGTCGCCCAACAGGACGGTGGCGGCGGGGTTCTTCAGGCGGGTGGTGGTCATGAACTGGTTGTTTCCATCCTTCGGGTCAATCAACAGGGCGGTGCCGTCAATGCTGGACCAGAAGACGACGCCATAGCAGCGGACGAAGGCGAGGGACGTGTTGCTGGGGTTGTTGCCGGTGTAGCCGCCCTCGTCCGGCTTGTTGGTGTAGGCGGGGCAGATGATGATGGGGGAGCCGAACTCCATGTAGCCCGCGCGCATCATGGTGTCGCACCACGTATAGTCCCAAAGGTGGGCGCCCAGGTCCGTGGTCGCGATATGCGAGTACAGGGGGAAGTTGCCCTTGTAGTCGTCCATGTACAGCATGGAGGTGGAGAGGGAGCCTTTCAGGTTGGAGGTGCAGTTGACCGCCAGCGCCTTCTGCTTGGCCTTGGCCAGCGCGGGCAGCAGCATGCCGGCCAAGATCGCGATGATGGCGATGACGACCAGCAGTTCGATGAGGGTGAATGCCTTTTTCATGATTTTGCCTTTCTGGGTTTTATGGTGCAGCCTTGAAGTCCCCCCCGAAACCCTCGGGGAAACCAATGAGAGACACAATTCTGCAATACTCATATATAATTATAAGAAATTTTTTCAAAAAAACAATACCCCACATGAAAAAAAAGTTCAATTTTCTGCAAAATTTGATACCGGTATCAGAAAAAAGAGGCCCTTTTCGGGCGGAAATCGGCGGACGGGAGACGGGAGACGCGGGACGGGAGACGCGGAATTCTTCCTTCTCCGGAATTTTGCGGTTGAATGGGGGCTCTTGGCTTGCAATGCGGCGACGGACATATATATAATATGGTATATAGAGCGCAGAACCATCCCAAACGCCCCGTCACAGGAACCCAACCATGGACAACCCCAATGATGCCCTGAAGACCTTGCTGTCCTTCTGTCGAGAGGACTCCCGACTGAAGGACGCCGCCCCCATCGCCTTTTTCGAATCCTCCAAAGCCCGTTGGACCCATGGGGTGCCGCGGCTTCTGTTCGTTCTGGAAGGCGTCTATGGCCTCAGCGGACAGCAGGGCGACACCATTCAGGAGCGTTTCTGCGCGGCCCCCGCCCTTCTGTACTGCTCGCGGAACGGCTGGATGCAGGGGATTGACGGACAGCAGGAACCGTTCGTGGCCTTGTCCTTCAGCTACTTCCCTTCGTTCCTCCGCTCCATGGTCATCGACTACGACGGCGTCCACGAGCCGCCCATGCCCCGCGATGTGTTCTTCACCTCGCGAACCGCCGTGGGCGATGAGGTCTTCCGTCTGATTGACGCCATCGACAGCCTGCATCAGGCGGGGCAGGACGATGTGGCCATGGAGATGCTGCCGCTCCTCTATCGGCTCACCCTGCGGTTTCTCCGCTCTTTGAACGAGACGACGAGCCGCCACAACGACTACAGCTACAAGCGGTGGATGTGGATTCAGGAACTGCTGCGGGTCCACTGCCGAGAGGGCATCAGCCGGGAGGGGATCGCCCGCCAGCTGCACATTTCCCCCAGCTATGTCTCCCGCCTTTGCCGCCAATTCGCTCAAATGAACTTTCAGCAGCTACGGCGGAGTTTTCAGCTGGAGGAGGCGGAGACCCTGCTGAAGCAGTCCAATCTGAATCTGAAGGAGATCGCCGTCCAATGCGGCTTCGCGGACTCCAATTATCTCATCCGCTGCTTCCGCCAAAAGCATGGCCAGACGCCAAGTGCATATCGCAAGTCCTTGCGGCGGAATGAGATATATGAAAATTAGGAATTAGAAATTAGGAATTTTTCTAGTGCTTCTAGTGCCTCTAGTGCTTTTTAGCCGAAATAAAGCAGTTAAACGGATCATGAATTCATAACATTCTGCATATAAGCATCTTGCAAAAACACCCCAATCAAACCCGTGGGTGAGTGTCGCATGAGTTGTGCGACAAGGAGTCTTGAGCCGCCTTGGCGGCGACAGGATAATAGCCGTGGGTGGAGTGAAGCGTAACCCACGGACAGACAGGAATATAAATATTTTGGACCATAAAGCGGTGGCAGGAAATCTATTCGTGGGTTTCGCTTTGCTTCACCCACGTTAGGCTCCTGCTAGCCCTGTCGTAGCCCGAAGGGCGAAGGAGGGTCACCGCTACGCGGTTCTAAAACTCTAATTTTCTCGTGCACCGTGGGTTACGCTTGCGCCTACGGCGTTGCGCTTACCCACGGCTATTATCCTGCCGCCGCCAGAGCGGCTCTTCTTTTTCGGCATGCCCCGCCTTCTGCCGCCATGGCCTTTTCCGCACATTTTGATGATTGGGGGAGAGAGACCGATTCAGCATAATGATTTGCATGAAAGAACTGCTATTTTTCGGTTTATAGGCATGATGAATATGCCAACCTACTGGCGGCAAGCAGCTTATAGAAATTCTAGAACTTCTAGAGAGTCTAGAGCTCTAGCGATAGAGCCGCTGCTAATGCGGCTCTTCTAATCAACGGCCGGCGCCCCTTCCCGCATGAGGAAGATTTGGTCGACGTAGATTCGGCTGACCTCCTCCAGAGGACGGTTGGGTGGGCAGACCCAGATGTAGCCACCGCCGCCGCCAAAGCGGAACGGCTTGGTCTTGAACAACTTATAGGTTTTCCCCTTGCAGTCCTTCACAGAAACCGTGTGGAGGCTCTGTTCGCCTTCGTCCTTCCGTTCATGGTAGTTGCCGAAGGAGAAGGCATCGCCGTCCTCCGCGTTGCCTTCGCAGCGGGCCAGAATGCAGAGGGACCAGTACTGGTCGGCGGGGAAGTCATGGCATTTGGCCTGAATGGCCCATTGGGGATGGTTTCCAGCCAGGGTGGCGGCGCGGCCATCGGAGGCGGCAGGGTCGTCCATCCAGCTGGCCCAATTCCCTTCGCCATACAGAATGAAGCTGTTCTTTCGGACCACGTCAAAGCGGTCGGGAGCGATTCCGATGCAGGCTTCGGGGACGTAGGCAGGGGCTCGGAGCTGGTCGATGAGGCCTTGGGTGAAGGTGCCGATGGTGGCTCCTTCGCTGATGAATTGGTTGTTCCATTTGGCGTTGAGGGCGTGGTATTCCTCCGCCAGTTGGAGGGCGTTGGGCAGGAGGAAATCCTCTGGAGTCGGCTCGCCGCCTTGGAAATGGAGGCGGGTGGCGGTGGCGATGTGTCGGTTCAGGGCCATGAGCACCAGCGGCATGCGTTCACGACGGACGCGGGCCGTGAGCTCCTCGTTGTCGGCGACGGCGGCCAGGGCCTTGTCAAATAATGATAACCCATTTTCTATCAATGATTTAGATGCAAAATCGGCTGGCACGGCACTGCCGAAGGAAAGGGTGGAGTCGCTGTTGGCGGCGGTTGCCTGCATTCGATCCGCATAGGCCAGCAGGAACGGGCCGGCCGCGCCGTAATAGCCGTTGAAGAACTCCATTGCCAAGTCCCGCTCCTTCAGCTGGGGGTTCCACAGCAGATGGGCGATGATCCATGCGCGGGGGCGGACGAAATCGCCGGTGGTCGTGTACAAGTCTCCTTGCTGGAACGTTCCAACCATATGATGATCAATAAGATAGCGAATGTCGCGGTCATGGTGGCCATAGCTGGGGTAGGGAATGAGATAGTTGCCGTAGTTGGCCAGATACTGCCATATGTAGAGTTTCGGGGCAATGGCACTCCATTCGTTAATTTCTTGGCGCGCAGCAACTTGGATGTCCCGTGAGCCGTTTTCGATGGCGTGGGCGCAGTCCAGGGCGAGGCAAAGGCGGATCACCACATTGTGGCGGGGGCGGATTTTCTTCGGTGGCTTGCGGGTGTACGAATAGGCTAACGTCTCCACCAAAAAGTTGGGATACTTCTCTTCGATGGCGGCGGCCACCTTGTTCACGAAGTAGATGAGGGGGCCGGACTCGGAGTCGTTCTCCTGCACAAGTTTTTGGCATTCAGCACATTGGCAAGCGCCGCAGAAATAGGCGTCGTTTTGGGAGACGGAAATCATGCCGGCCTTGGGGTCGGCGGCGATGCGCTCCAGGCAGACTTTGATGAACTCCTGCGTCATCTCTTCGTTGGTGAGGCAGAGCTGGTAGTTGAGGTCGTCCGTGCCATGGCGCTCACCTTCATAGAGCGAAAACCACTCCGGATGGTCGGCGAAGTATTTGCTGGCCGGCATGAACTGAGAGAAGGTGTGGCAGAAGCCGATGATGGAGGTGTGGCCGCCGTAGGCCGGAGATGTGTTGGCGAAATGGCCGTTGTTCTTCAGTCGCGCGGAAAAGACGTCTGCGTAGGCGTCTTTGTAGTGGGTCTCCCGACAGAAGAGCACAGGCGAATAGCGCACATGAAGCTCGGGCACCGTCAGATTTGGCTTTTGGGGTATCGTCTGTTCGGTGGAGGTCCACCAGCGGACGCCAATCTGTTCTTCCAGAAAGGTATAGACGGCGTAGAGGGTGCCGCGAATGGGCTCGCCGGCCAGATAGAGGAGGTCGCCCTTGCTCTCCATGACGATTGTGTCCGCCGGCAGTTCAGCCAGCCGGAGTTCGGGGAAGGCGGCGGCGATGGCGGCGGTCGCTCCCACGTAGATGGCCTTGGGAGCCGTTTCGGGGGCGGCTTGCCCCTCATGGCGGATGGGCAGTTTCGCGCCGATGACGAGAGCCAGATGCTCCGCCAGCTCGCGGGCGGCGGTCTGTTCCACGTCAGTTGGCACCGCCGGAAGCACGATGCCATAGTCCGATTTGCCGTTCACGCCGAGGCGGAGGTCGCGGCCGGCCAATCCTGCCGCAAGGCTCAATGCCATCAGCGTCATGCGCCATGCGTTTCGTGTGTATGTCATAGTATGGTCTCCGTTGGAAGGCTAGCTAGAACTCGAGCTCTAGAAGATGAACAGTTAACTCCTAATTCCTAATTACTAATTGCTTACTCGATTTCCCACCCTTCGCGGTAGGGTTCTCCGTTGATGATGGCGTCGGCTTCAGGGAGGTCGATGGCCTTCATGGCTTTGTTGTCCCAACGGATGGGTTTGTCCATGCGCATGGCCAGTACGCCGAGCAGGGCGAGTTCGGTCAATTTGGCGGAGTAGCCGAAATGGGCGCCGGGGGCAGGACCGCCTTTGCAGGCGTCGATCCATTCGCGGTGATGGCCAGGGGAGCGGGGGATGATGGGGGCGGGGCGTTTGACAGCCTTGTCTCGCTTCTCTGGCAGTAGGAAGGGGGTTCCGCCCAAATCGGGTGCCATGAGTATGCCTTTGTCTCCCACGAACATGCTGCCGCGGCCAGGCCAGGGTCGGTCTTTGGGCCAGGCGTCTGGCGTGGCGGGGCGGAGACCTCCGTCGTACCAATGGACCTTGACGGGGGAGTGGGGGCCCCGGCGAGGGAAGTTGTAGTGGCAGATGACCGCGTGAGGCGTCAGTTCAGGGGCGTTTTTGCCAGCCTGGAAGGCTTCGATGTACTCCGGTCCGTCCAGTTTCAGAGCCCAGCAGGCCAAATCCAGATCATGGCAGACGAAATCGCCGATGGAGCCGAGGCCGTAGGTCCAGAAGTCCCGCCAGCGGACAGGATGGAAGGCGCTGTTGTAGGGGCGGAAGGGGCGCGGCCCCAGCCACAGGTCCCAATCGAGTCCCGCGGGAACCGGCTCTTGGGCCGTGGGCATTTCCGTCATGTCACGGAACCAGCGGCGGGTGTTGACCCATGCATGAACTTCGCGGACGATGCCGATGGCGCCTTTCCACAGCAGCTCGCAGGTTTCCCGCATGCCGTCGCGGGCGTGCCCCAGATTGCCCATCTGGGTGGCCAAGCCCGTTTCGCGGGCCACGCGAGCCACGAGACGAGCTTCGCGGATGTTGTGGGTCAGCGGCTTTTCGCAGTAGACGTGCTTGCCGTGACGCATACAATATATGGATATATAGGCGTGGGAGAAGTCTGGTGTGGCGCAGACGACGGCGTCGATGTCCTCCTTGTCCAACATCTCCCGAAAGTCCGCGTAAGCGGCGCAGTGGTAGTTGGGCCGTTTGGCACGATAGTATTCTTCCAGCCGCTGTTTGACGGGCAGACGGCCCAGTGGACGTTTGTAGTAGCCCCAGTCCTGATAGCAGGCTGCCGGATCCGCCACGGCCACAATCCGCACGTCCGGAAACTCCTTCAGGATGTTGATGACGCCTTCGCCCATGCCGCCGGCTCCGATGAGGGCAACTTTCACGAGTCCACTTTTGACGGGATAGCGGGTGCGGGGGGCTTTCATTGTGGTATTCATGTTGGACCCTTTCTGAAGAGAATTAGGAATTAGGAATTAGGAATTAGGAATTTGGAGTTAGGAATTAGGAATTTGGAGTTAGAAATTGGGAATTTGGAATTCTTCTAGAGCCTCTATATCTAGCTAGGGCATTGATTTACAACCACTTATGTTTTGGATAGCGACGGGAGAGCTCAGAGCGGAGCTTGGGGTAGTGGACTTCCCAAAAGCGGGGGAGGTCGTCCGTGATCTGCACGGTGCGCTGATTGGGGGCAAGGATGTCCATGAGGACGGGAACGCGGCCATTGGCGACGGTCAGCCGCTGTTTGACGTCGTACAGGTCCTGAATGCGGGCCCTTCCCTTTGGCGGAAGACCGGGGGTGTATTCGATTTTCATGCGGCGGCCGTTGGGAAGCAGAATCCACGGGGGCGCCATGGTGTCCACAAAGCGTTGGTCTCCATGGGTTAACAAGCCGCGGGCCGCATCAAGGCAATTCTTCGCCTTGACGCCCCGATAGGTTGTTTCCCCTTGGCAGAGAGCAAGATAGACCTTCATGCGGTCCGCCTCGTCATAGGAGGGCAGGGGGTGGTCCGGACAGGCGGCGGCCAGCCAGCGGACCCGACTGATCCACTGTTCCACGGTGTTGTCCCAGTTGGGGAGGTTGAGATGACCGTCGGCGATGCGTTGAGCGAGAATTTGGGCTGCCTTTTCGGGGGCCACATCCTGTCCGGTCTTTTCCTCCAGCGGCAGATCCAGACAGGAGAGGGTGCGTTTGCGGGTGACCAGCTGGCGCTTTTCGTCCCACAGGGTCTCATCCAAATCCTGCCATTGGTTTGGAAAGAGCTCCCACAGCCATTCCTCCTGAACGCCGCTGGCGAGAGAGAGCAGGAGGCGGGAGGTTTGGCGGCCCGTGCCGGCCACTTCGCGGATTTCCACCGTGATGAAAAGGTTTTCGTCACGCACCACGCTGTTGCGGTCCAGCTCGCCGTGGCGTCCCTCCGACAACAGACAGGCGAGGGAGCTTTGGTCCTTGCGGCGGGCGAGGCGGTCGGGAAAGGCCATCAGCAGGGTCTTGAGGAAAGGGATTGTGTCGTCCGACTGGTCTTTGGTGTTCCAACCGAGACGGCGTGCCTGCTCCCGATAGGTGGAGACATCGTTCCAGATGTCTCTGGCGGCACCGGCGTGGATGCCCATGCGGCGGCAGCATTCCAGATCGAAGCGGGCGTCCCGTGCCTCCTGCAGCAGGGCAATGGCGGAGAGGAAGTCGGATTCGGGGGCGTTGGCGTGGCGTTGGGACTGGCGGGCATCATTACGGCCCTGTTTCATGGTGGCGCGGTCGGCGGTGGAGGCGGTCATGAGGGGACGTTCGTTCAGAAGTCCCGCTGCCAGAGCGGCTTTGGTGAAGCAACCATCGCGGGAGCCCAGCCAGATGAGCAGGGCGAGCCGCGGATGGGCGGGCATGGCGGAGAGGGTACGGCCCAATTCCGTCACGCGGCCGTCTTCCGATTGGAGGATGCCCAGCTGGCGGAGCAGTTTGCCGGCGGCGGCCAGCGGCGCGGGGGGCGGCGGCTCCAGCCAGGGGAAGGCGGCGGGGTCGTTGTAGCCGAGACAGCTCAAGGTCAGCAGGGCCTCCGCCAAATCGATGCGTTGGATTTCAGGAATGCTGTGGGGCGGGCGGGATTGCTGCTCCAGGCCGGACCACAGCCGCTGGCAGGAGCCGGGAGCCTCCCGTCCAGCCCGGCCGGCCCGCTGGTCGGCGGAGTCCCGCGCGATGGGTCGGGTCTCCAGAGAGTTGACGCCGCGGAAGGCGTCATAGTGGTTCACGCGAGCCAGACCGCTGTCGATGACATGGCGAATGCCGGGGATGGTCAGCGAAGTCTCCGCGATGTTGGTGGCGATGATGACCTTGCGGTTGGCGGAGGGGTCCATGACCTTTCGTTGCTCCTCCGGCGGCATCTCGCCATACAGCATCAGGATGTCCAGCTTCTCGGAGGTGGAGAGATGGCGGAACTCCTCCGCCGTCGCGCGGATTTCATAGCCGCCGGGCATGAAGACCAACACGTCTCCGGGGACGTCGGCGCAGAGGATGCTGCGCAGGGCGGCGGTGGCGGCGGCGAACAGCGTTTTCCCTTGCGGCACAGGACGATAGCCAATCTCCACAGGATACAGGCGCCCTTCGGTCCGCAGAATGGGACAGCCGTTGAGATAGGCGGAAAGCGCCTCCGCGTCCAATGTGGCGGACATGACCAGAATCTGCAGATCGGGCCGTTTGGTGGCCTTGAGGACTTTGGCCATGGCCAGTCCCAAATCGCTGTGCAGGTTCCGCTCGTGAAACTCGTCGAACAGCACGGCGCCCACGCCGTCAAGGGCGGGGTTGGTCAACAACAGCCGCGTGAAGATGCCCTCTGTGATGTAGACGATGCGGGATTTGGCGGAAACGGCCTTCTCGAAGCGAGTCTGATAGCCAATCTCCTCTCCGGGGGCGCAGCCCCATTCGGCGGCGACCCGCTCCGCCAGCATCCGCGCCGCCAGCCGACGGGGCTGAAGCACCAGAACCCGCTTCCCGTCAGGGACATGCGGCAACACCATGCGAGGAACCCACGTGGACTTTCCAGAGCCCGTGGGGGCGCTGATGACCGCACAACCATGCTCCAGGACGGCGCGGTCCAACGCCTCCTGGATGGCGAAGACGGGAAGGGGAGGGTGGGGCATCAGTGGGCCGCTTTGATCTCTTCCCAAATCTTCGTGTATTTGGAGATGTTGTCCCCCAAGTCCTTCATGATGCGGGAGCGGGCAAGGATTTCGGGGTCGATGAAGACCGCCTCGTTGCTGCGGATTTCTTCGCTAAGCCCTTCATAGGAGGCTTTGTTGGGACAGAGATAGAAGGTGTATTCTGTGTTGATGACGGCGATGTCCGGTCGATGGAGGAAATTGATGAAGGCATGGGCCAGTTCGGGGTTGGGGGCGGTGCGGGGGATGCACAGCATATCCGTGGAAAGCATGCAGCCTTCTTTGGGAATGGCGAATTTCAGGTTGTCGGTCTCGTCAATGACCTGCATCAAGTCGCCCGAATAGCCCATGACCAGCTGGAACTCTCCGGAGGCCAGGCCGTTCTTGTATTGCTCGTTCTCGAATTTGGCCACGTTGCGGGTCCATGTGAGCACCTTGGCCTTTGCCTTCTCCAAATCCGCCTCGTCGGTGGTGTTGGGGTCCAGGTTGAGCATGTAGAGGGCGGCGCCGATGACTTCACGATAGTCATCCAAAACCGTCATGCGGCCTTTGTATTCGGACTTGGCGAACATCTCCCACGTGGGCTCGAAGTCCTTCACCTTGTTGGCGTCATAGCCGATGCCCGTGTAGCTCAGCATGTAGGGGATGGCGTAGGTGCATTCGGGATCCGGAAGCATCTGCACCACAGCGGGATCCAGATTCTTGAAATTGTCCAGCTTGGCCTTGTCCAGCTCGAGGAGCGTGTTGTCGCGGACCAGCGGCGGGATGATGTAGTGGCTGGGGACCAGCACGTCGTAGCCGCTGGCGCCGGCCTGCAGCTTGGCCAAAAGGGCCTCGTTGGAGTCAAAGGTGTCGTATTGGACGCGGCAATTAAATTCCTTCTCGAACATCTCGATGGCCTCGGGGCTGAAATAGTCCGCCCAGCTGTACAGATGAAGGACCGGTTTTCTCTTGCCGCAGCCGGAAAGCAGGGCGATGACGAGGACGAAGGCGAAAAACAGACTTTTCTTTCCCATGGCGATGTACTCCTTTTGACAATGGGGTGGAACCGACGGCCGGATAAGACGAGATGTTCGATGAGGCAAACGGCATGGTCATGCCGGCACAGGAAAGCCCGACCGTCACTATTACTATAAAAAAACTGCCGTAAAAATCAAGAAGACAACCTGCATTATTCCAGAGGCAGGCCATTGTCCAACTCGGATTGCAAACGCCCCGTGTCCAGCTCCTCCCCACACTTGAAGCCGTCGTAGACGTACAAGGTCTTGGATGTCAGCGTGTTGCCGCTGTAGACGCACTTCTCCACGCGGCGGCCCATGTAGTCGTAGGTGAAGGTCAAGCGGTCGCCGCCCTTATAGGTCTCGACCATGCGGTTCTCGCCGTTCCAGACCTGCGTCCAGCCGCTGGTCCCGTCCACGGGGCGATAGGTCATGGAGCCGTCCAGGTCATAGGCGAAGGAGAGGTTGACATTGTTCTCCATGGCTGACGTGTAGGGGGTGAGATTTTGGGAAGAATTTGTTTTCACACTAATGCCATTAATCTCTTAAAAGTGCACAAGTTATTAATCATTAAACGGGGAAATTTCTCCTTTAAAACGGATTCTACTTTGGAGGCTAGAGCCACCACTTCTTCATCTTCACCTAATATAATAGGATGTATCAGATAAGATTTACGACGAAAGCTTAATCCCCAAAAATCAACTGGATGGGTAAGATAGACGGTAAATCCACTGTCACCATGGTTGAAGACAGGCTCAATCGTTATTTCGCCATCAAACAGAAGACTTTTGTTTTTTGAGTTGTTTCTTCTTGTGGAAAAATAATATTCATTCCTTACTATAAAAATACATGCATAATGACTTAAAATTGAGGAAAATAAAAATTGAATTATTTTTATTGGTATTCGAATTAAAAGAATCTGTAATGAAACAAAAATAAGTATAAATATCTTACTATAGATTCCTTCACTGATTCCTTCACTCAAACATACATAGATCAAGGAGACAATTGCAAAAATCAGAAATAGGAAATACAATAAGACAATAATCAACAAGAAAACACTAAAAACCTTTTCAGCAACCTCAGGTTCTGTTTCCCGAAAAGCAACGGAATTGGACTTTATACTCATGTATATGCCCTTGTCTATATGCAATCTTGCCATGGAGTCCTCCTATTTTCGGCAACAACAGCTGTTAGGGGATGAAGAGGAATTGCAGTATGATCTTAAAAGGGCAGCTCCTGGCAAAATTCCCAACTTAAAATTTCTGCCGTATGTGTCAGCAAAATTGTATGTTCTATTATATTTATTTGTGCCAAAATTCAAATATACATAATAGGAAAAGGCACAATCAACGGTTACTTCTCCATTACAAAGATTAATGCATAAATCACACCCCCCATCTGCTCCGACACCAAAACGCAATCTTGTAAATCGACCATGATGATCACGAAAACCACTTTGTCTATAATCCGCCCTCCCAAAACCTTCTATTCGAAGGCATATTTTTGTTTCTGACAGTCCAAGACATTCAGAATACTTGAATTTTGCAGTTCCACCACCTCTTGCACCGAATTCTATATATATGTTAAATCGGTTGAAAAATTTTTTTATTGATCTCCAACGTGGAGGTTGCCATTCTGCTGCAAGAAAAAGACCTCCTTCCAATTCCACAGGACATCTTTTTGAAGTCGCAAAAAAACGCCCAAAGAAACTCCATCCACTTGGGGTTTGAGGACCATTTACTTCAAAAGATATAGCATCTAAACCCAGAGAATCATATAATTGTATAGGGCTGTTTTGGGTGAAGACATAAAGATTGGGTTCATTCTCTGTTTCTTCAATAGGATCTCTGCTCATCCATTTATTTATGAATGGATGATAGTCTCTAAACATATAGCAATACATATTTGTTTCTATATCACTTTGTTCTGAAGAAAATGCAAAATTCTCAAATATACTTGTCACATTCTTTCCAAATGGTTGATAATCCAATTTGCCGTTTATGATTGAATCAGTATCTGTTACTTGCATAACGTTCTTGCTCCCATCACACAAATAAAAGCTACTCTCTCTTGAGTCTATGGTGGCGAGAATGACGTCGAGCCCGACGTCGAAGGGCTGCCAGGTGTGGCGCAGGGTGGCGGCGTTGTTGTCGAGGGCGTCCAGCTCCTCCACGCACTTGAAGCCATCATAGACGTACAAGGTCCTGGAGGTCAGGGTGTTATTGGAATAGACGCACTTCTCGACTCTTCTCCCCATGTAGTCGTATTTGAAGGTCAGGCGGTCGCCGCCCTTATAGGTCTCCACCATGCGGTTCTCGCCGTTCCAGACCTGCGTCCAGCCGGTGGCCGCGTCCACGGGGCGGTAGGTCATGGAACCGTCCAGGTCGTAGGAAAACGAGAGATTGGCATTGTTTTCGGTGGCGGATGTGTACTGGTTCAGGCTGTTGGTCGTGTAGGTCCACGGCACGCCCGCCTCGCTGGCTGCGACGCGATTGCCGATTTGGTCGTATGTATATGAATCATAGTAAGTTACATTCATGTTTGAAGTGGCACCTCCTCTGATTTCACAGCCCTAACGGGGCTGAATTACAGCCATGAGTATTGCCTTGCGGACAGGTTATGAATAGTTTGAATAACACTTTTTTAAACAGTTAGTCCAAACCAATGCACTCCAAATTAACATTCAATTCCCTTCCTTTGGAAAAACGTTTTATCTCTGATGGATTCGTGCTTTTTAAAGATTCACTGAATTCTTCTGTAGTGATATAAGGAAACTCTTTAAAAGTTGGTGGGAAATGAGAATACACTTTTTCCGTGGGGACAACCAAATTTAGTGGTTTACTCAGAATACCAGGACATGAAATTGACATTATTCTATTATTGTCATCAAATTTGACTCTTTTAATATTAATTTCATAACCGTTCCAGATGAAATTTCTTGTCACATGTTTATATCCATTATTTCTATTCCAATTATTGATGGCATCATAGCATTTACTGTGCTTTTTATCATATTCATCCATAATTCTGCCAAGAAGGTCTTTTGGTTTCTTGAAATGACCGTAACATTGATTATTTAAATCAATTTCCCTTATAAGAAAAAGTTCATTATCTTGTAACAAATAACATATGTAATGGTTAAAAAGAAGGATATTATTGTCTAGTTTAAGTAATTCGAAAGCATTAACAGGAAAATCCAAAATAAACCCCATACTTTGAAAGGTCCCATTTCTTTCTATTCTGATAATATACAATATTTCTTCAATTGGTACTGAGTAAAATATTTCTGGAGGCCATAAGAAATAAATAATAGATGGCGGTAGTAGCTGGGATTCAAAAAGCCAATGATGACAATGTTTGTCAATTGGAAACATGATATAAAGTGAATCTTCTGTTCCAATAAAATAGTTATAATAGCGTGGTTCATTATAATATTGAGACTTTCCGAGATATAAGCAAGACGAACATAGAACACTGAAAAAGAGGAAAATACAAAATTTGGATATTAAAGATATTTTGCATGCTATGACGTTAATAGCATCATTTATATTTTGTAAAATTCTATTGTTGAAAGAATGGAGATAAACGAATAAACTATAAAATATGTAAAATAGATGTAGTATAAAACAATCAATGCCATAATCGAATTTAGAAAGCATAAATATACCTCTTGTCTTATTGAATTTTGAAAATGGAGTCATTTATTCTAATTATTCTGTTTTCATCATCTTCATACCATATATGCGGCCGAACTTTGTAATAATCATCTATTCTACCTAATTCCTTTGCCCATTCAAATGGATATACATCATACTTTTTATGCAATTCAATTTCATCATATTTAAATCCCGGTGAGTACCAATCCGCTGTTCCTGCTGAATGTTTATCCTCTGTTTTTTTCTCCCAGTAAATTTCCACACTTGTCATAGATGCATTGGTTTCCATGCTTCACCCCATCAACATCTTGAACATCCTCTCTTATTTCATACTCCCCACCAGGATGATATCTATGCGCATAAAGAAAGAAGAAGCTTCCCTGATTCCAGCCAGGCGGAACAATTATACGTTTATGAGTTCGCCATTCTGGTGTCTTGTCCCCATTCATATGCCGTAATCTATAAGTTACAATTTTAACTTTATTTGGACATGGCTTTAGCTTATGAATCCAGGCATCACTTCTAATATTTCCATGTTCATCGTATATTTTGCTGTATTCTTCTTCGAACCATTTTTGAAACAATTTTTCCAATTCTTCTTTTGTTATTACCCTTTTTTTGCGTTTCTCCCACTGTTTCCCTTTGTCAAAATGTAAACCAAGATAATCATGATGGTCTATGGGGTCATTTATAAATGAATAGAAATTGATTCCTCCCAAAATCCCTATAGGATCCCTTTCTAACCATCTTCCAATTGTGGACTGGAGATACCGATAATTAAAATACACTAGATTTGACATATATTCAGATATTTCCGAGGAGAAGCCTATATGGGCACCATTTATTCCATTGATTTCCCCAAACGGCGCGTAGGCGTAAGTCTCCTGCAGCGTGCCGTTTGCGGCAGTCTTCTGCATGACGTTCTTATTGGCGTCGTGGAGGAAATAAGATGTGCCGCTGGCGTCCGTCGTGGTGAGGATGACGTCGAGGCCGACGTCGAAGGGCTGCCAGAAGTGTCTCATCACGATGGCGTTGTTGGAGAGGGCGTCCAGCTCCTCCACGCACTTGAAGCCGTCGTAGACGTAGCATGTCTTTGAAAGCAAGGCATTTCCGCTGTAGAC
>JAEEGL017198744.1_pt1 | contig 35642 bp, 38 predicted proteins | sample 9134231 | NCBI WGS metagenome assembly JAEEGL01 (sample SAMN16246548, study PRJNA631951) | gut metagenome | biome: gut microbiome; feature: rumen; material: fiber-attached | host: Bos | place: Iran: Karaj | collected 2018-10
CTTCATCTTTAAATACTACTGGAATAGAACCTTGATTAAATCCTAATAAAAAAACATATTTAAGAGAAGAAAAAATACTATTAGATAAATTACCTGTTCTTACACAATTATCTAGCATATTATTATTGATTGAAGTATTTTTAAAATCATATCCTATAGCTTCTAATAAAGTATCGAAAGAATAATCTAAAGTAACATATTTATTAAAAATATTAATAATAGAACTATATATTAAAGAATTATTTTCTCCCGTTATCTCTTTTAAATAATTAAAAGTATCTTCAAATGATTTAGAACTTTCCAAAAATCTATATATCTTTTTACCTATAGAAGTACTTAAGATACTAGAAGAAAAGCTAATATCTACAGGAATATTAAACATTTTGAAAATTCTATTAATTACTTTAGAATAATCTGAATCAATATTTAATAAGATAATATCATTTACATTTATATTTTTCTTAATTAAAGAAATTATTTCATTAGCAACAAATAATACTTCATCTTCTAAAGTATCAAATTTATGAATAACAAAATTATTATTTACTTCTTCTTTTTCAATTATTTTATAATTAAATTTTGATAATAAACTTTTATCAAATTTAGTTAAATAATCATAACCAACAATTAAAAAAGGAACATTTTTAGAACTTAATAAAAATGTTTTATTAAAATATAATAAATTATTTTCTATTAACTCTTTCTTTAAACTTACAAGAAAATCTAATTTTTCATTGTTATAATTCTTATCTTCAATGTAATATAAATTATCTATATAATATTTCGCTATTTCATAAGAATAGCCTTTATTTTCAACTAAATATAATATAGCATTTACATCATAATCAAAATAAACATATCTTTTAAGTTCTTCTAAAGTATACATTTTTACATTTATTAATCTATTACAAGTATTTATCTTTTCAAGTATCACATTTTTTACTAGATAAGGACATACAATAATTGTTTTAGATTCTATTTCATCTAAAAAGTTCATATTATCACCTATTTATTATTTTAACATAATACAAAAAAAGTGTAATTAGTAATTACACTTTAAAGATATCATTAACTATAACTTATTTATCAATTATAAACATAGAATCTCCAAAAGAGAAAAATCTATATTCTTCATTTATTGCCGTTTTATATGCATTTAAAATATTATCTCTTCCTGCAAGTGCACTTACTAACATAACTAATGTTGATTTTGGCAAATGGAAATTAGTAATAAGATTATTTACTACTTTAAACTTATATCCTGGATATATAAATATGTCAGTATTTCCTGAATCTTTTTGAAGTTTACCATATTTACTTGCTACAGTTTCAAGTACTCTTACCGAAGTAGTACCAACAACTACAACTTTATTTCCAGCTTCCTTTGTTTTATTTATTAAATCACAAGTTTCCTGACTTATCTCATAATACTCACTATGCATATGATGATCTAAAACATTTTCTACATTAACTGGTCTAAATGTTCCAAGGCCAACATGAAGTGTTAAATAAGCAATATTAACACCTTTATTTTTAATACTCTCTAATAGTTCTGGAGTAAAATGAAGACCAGCTGTTGGAGCTGCTGCGCTTCCTAAATTCTTAGCATAAACAGTTTGATATCTATCTTGATCTTCTAATTGTTCATGAATATATGGAGGAAGTGGCATAGTACCAAGTTTATCAAGTATTTCATATAAAACGCCTTGATAAATAAGTTCAAATTTTCTTATTCCTTCTTCCCCAATCTCAATACATCTTGCTTTTAATAATCCATTTCCAAAAGATACAATTGTATCAAGTTTAACTCTTTTAGCAGGTTTACATAGTGTTTCCCAAGTATTATCTTCTATATTTTTCAAAAGTAATACTTCTATCACTGCCTTAGTATCTTCCTTTTCACCAATAAGTCTTGCAGGAATAACTTTAGTATCATTTAATACTAAAGTATCTCCTTTATTCAAATAATCAATTACATTCTTAAAACATTTATGTTCAATACTTCCATCATTCTTATTTAAAACAAGCATCTTTGAAGCAGACCTATCCTTTAATGGAGTCTGAGCTATAAGTCTTTCTGGAAGTTCATAATCAAAATCTTCTACTTTCAAAATAATCACTCTATTCTACTTAATTTTCTTTTTTATTTTATCCATTTTTTTAAATTGTTCATCAATTGTTTCTGATTCACTTATAATCTTATCTAATGAATCTTTATAAGCATCTATATGCTTTTCTAAATCTTCTTCAGGTACATCTTTCAAATAAATCATTAAAAGACCAATTCCTTGAGGAGATACTTTTCTTATTTTATCTTGATATGCACGATAAACATATCCTAAAACATTTGAATAATCATTTAAATCTTTCTTTAAATACTTACAATAATTATCAACGCTTGATGCAACTAACATCAAATATTGTGTCATTTCACTCATTTCCATAATTACTCCTCCTCATCGAATAATGAATTTTGATAATGCATGTTTAAATGTTTATATCCTAAATCAGTTACAACTCTTCCTCTTGGTGTTCTTTTTAATAAACCTTTTTGAAGTAAATAAGGTTCATAAACATCTTCAATAGTTGTTACTTCTTCTCCAATAACACTTGCTATTGCTTCAACACCAACAGGACCACCATTAAATTTTTGAATAATAGCTTTTAATAATTGATGGTCTGTATCATCAAGTCCCATATCATCAACTTTTAATCGATCAAGAGCTTTCTTAGTAACTTCTAAATCTATCTCATCTTTTCCATCAACAATCGCAAAATCTCTTACACGTTTAAACATTCTATTAGCTATTCTTGGCGTTCCTCTACTACGAGATGCTAATTCACGTGCTGCTTCATCATTTATAGGTGACTCAAGAACTCTAGATGTCCTTTTAACAATATCCATTAATTCTTCAGTAGTATAATACTGCATCTTAGCAGTAATTCCAAATCTATCACGAAGTGGTGCAGTTAAATCACCTGCTCTTGTTGTAGCACCAACTAAAGTAAATGGTGGTAAATTAATTCTTATATTTCTTGAATTCCCTTCACTACCAACAATAATATCTAAAACAAAATCTTCCATAGCAGAATATAGTACTTCTTCTACAAAAGAGGGAATCCTATGTATTTCATCAATAAATAATACATCTCCAGGCTCTAATGCAGATAATATTGCAGCAAGATCTCCCGTTTTCTCAATACTGGGACCACTTGCCATTCTTATATTACTACCAAGTTCATTAGCAATAATATAAGCAAGTGTAGTTTTTCCAAGTCCTGGAGGTCCATATAATAACACATGGTCTAAACTTTCTTTTCTAAGTTTAGCTGACTCAATAAAAACTTTAATATTTTCTTTAACATCTTTTTGACCAATATATTCATCAAGTGTCTCTGGTCTAATATTATCTAAAGAAATATCTTCTTTTGTTTCTTCTTCAGTAAATATTTCATTTTTGCTCATATTATCACTTCCTGTTAATATTATAATACATAAGTTCTAATAACTCAAAAAAAAGAATACTAAAGTATTCTATTTTAATAATAATTTTAAAGCTTCTTTTACTTGATCTTCTATAGATAAAGAACTGTCAACTTGAGGAAGAATACTTTTATACTCTTTATCTTTATAACCAAGTCCTTTAAGCACCTCAACAAGTTCATCATAATTATTATCTTCTTGTAAATCTAAAGTATTAACATCTCCCAATTTTCCTTTTAAATCAAGAATCATTTGTTTTGCAACCTTTTCTCCTATTTTAGGAAACTTCTTTAGATATAATAAATTTTCACGTTCAATAGCATCTACAACACCAGAAACACTTCCAGTGGCAAGAATTGGTAAAGCCATCTTTGGTCCCATTCCTTTTACTGATATTAGTTTTAAAAATAAATCCTTCTCTTCTTGAGTTTTAAATCCAAATAATAAATGTTCATCTTCTTTTATTTGTTGATACAAATAAACTTTATATTCTTTTTCTTCATCTTGAAAAGCATATGGGTTAGGTGTATAGATTGTATACCCAATACCATTATTTTCCAACACAATAAAACTTCCTGTTCTATCTACTATTTTACCAATTATATAATTATACATATTTCATCACCAAATTAATTATACAAAAAAAAAGAGTTTTTTTAAACTCTTTATTTTATTGGAGCTGAATTATCTAAATTAGATGTAATTTCATTAGGATTACGCTCTTCTAAATATCCTCTACTAAAGTCATGACCACTATTAGCTAAAATAAATTCAGCAACTTCTTTTCTTTGAGCATCTAATAAATTAGCTAATTCTTGCTCATGTTTATTATTTAATTCTCCAAGTCTTTTTAATAATTCTATATATTCTTTGTTATAACTATCTTTTTCAGCATCATAATTATTATTAGGACCATCAGGTGGCGGTTGCATACGACCTGCAGCAGCCATTCTTTGTTCCATTAATTCTCTATCAAAAAATACTCCACCTGGCTTTTCTAAATGTCCATTTTCATTGTTAAAATCTAAATTATCCATATTTCCTCCCTACCAAATCTTAACTCTCTCATCTTTTGGAAAATACATTCCATCTCCATCAGATATATCATATGTTTCATAGAACAAATCATTAGAAGACAATGTAGCATTTACTCTAACATTATTAGGTGAATGTGTATCAGTTACTATTTGCTTATCAGAAAGAGCTTCATTATATTCATTAGCCCAGAATGATGCAAAAGATGTAAATAATTCTTTTATTTCTTCTTCTGATGCATTCTTATTCTTAGCAATACCTGTCATACACTCAACTGCACCTAAATCAGCTATATTTTCACTTAAAGTTAAATCTCCATTTACTTGTGTTCCATACGGGTTACTAAAATTATAATAATATTTAGCTACTTTAGCAGTTCTTTTCTCATATTCTTCTCTATCTTCATCTGACCACCAATTATTCATATTACCTTTTTCATCATATAGTGACCCATTAGCATCAAAAGCATGAGACATTTCATGAGCAATAACCATTCCAATTTTTCCTAAATTAGTATAAAAAGAATCATCTAAATTAACAATATAAGAAATTGCTACTGGGAAATTAATTGAATTATCGTGTGGATTATAATATGCATTTACATCAAGTAATGGAATACTTTCCCAACCATCATATGTATCTCTTTCATAAAGAATATCCAAATCTCTTTCCCATTCTGCTTTACTCATAGTAATCTTATTTAATACTGCATTTCCACCTTCACTGTAATTTTTTATTTCATATTTGCCAGTATAATCAATAAATTCTTCAGGATATCCTACTCTTATTTTTAAATTTTTAAGTTTTAAAATAGCTTTATCTTTAGTACTTTCGCTTAGCCAATCTTTCTCTTTAATGTTTTCTATATAGTAATCTCTAATATCATATATCATATCAACTATATACTCTTTTATATCTTCACTAAAATAATCTTCAACAAATCTTTCAGCTACATAATTAGAAAAATTATCTTTTACTTCTTCAAAAGCAAACTCTGTCATAGATTTTATTCCAACAGTACCATTCATACTATTTTCTAACTCTTCTGCAACATCATATAAATCTTGAGTTAGATATTTATTATATCTAGAAATTATATTTGAAACAACTTCCTCTTTTAAAATATCTACATACTCATTAGTAAATGTCTTATTTTGATTAATATGGAACTGTTTATCTACAATAACAAATTCATTAATATCACCTAAGCCAAGTTCTTTCAAATAATAATCAATATCAACATTACTATATATTTTCTTTAATTCATCACGAGTAATAACTTCATTTATCTTTTTAGAATCTTGCCAATCAAGAATACCAAAAGTATTTGGACACAATTTATCCTTATCAAAACTTGACATTTTATCCATTAAGTCAGTAGCATAATCTTCATCATATCCATATTTTTCTAACATTTCTATACCATACTTTTCAGAAAGGTTCAAAATATTAGCATAACTAGGTTCATTATAAACAAAGCATGGATCTGCATTTAACATAACAACCATACGAGAAGAATCTCTAAAATCTTGTGTTATTTCAAATTTAAGTAAGAAATCATATACACCAGCATTTTTATATTCTAAAGTTAAATCTAATAATTCTTTAATTGTTTTAGTAGCTTTAACTCTATCTACATATTTTTCAATTGGCTTAATGCCAAGCTTGTTTCTTTCTTTCATATCAGTTAATGTATCATAATATTTCTTAACTTTCTCTTCTCCATTTTTACCAATTAATTCTTTAATTACAACATAAACTTTATCATTAACATCTGATTGAATATCAGAAAACTTATCCCATCCACCCATACTTAATGGTATTTCTCTTCTATCAAATGTCTCTTTATTAACATATGTATAGAAGTCGTCCTCTAATCTTAAAGAACCATCAGACGTCCTTTTTTCACTTTTATTATTATATAGTAATAACCCAGTTAATACACCTACAGTAATAAATAACAAAGTTATAACTAAATAAAGTGCAAACCAACTTTTCTTTTTCACACGACCACCTCTAGTATAATTATAATATATATCAAAATATAAATAAACAAAAAAAGGAAATTATATTTCCCTTTATTTGTCTATATTTGCTAATTTTACACTTACTAATTTTGAAACACCTGATTCTTGCATTGTAATTCCATATAACGTATCTGCATATTCCATAGTCTTCTTTTTATGAGTAATAATCAAAAATTGAGTTTTATCTTTATAATTATCCAAATAATGGCCAAAATTATCAACATTAGCTTCATCAAGAGCTGCTTCAACTTCATCAAATACACAAAAAGGAACATTTCTTACATTTAATATAGCAAATAATAAACTAATAGCTGTAAGAGTCATCTCTCCTCCAGACAAAAGAGTAATAGATTTAAGTTTCTTTCCAGGTGGACTAGCTAAAATATCTACACCAGTTTCAAGTATATTATTTTCATCTGTTAATAGTAAATCTGCTTCTCCACCACTAAATAATTCTTTAAATACCTTTTTAAATTCAACTCTTACTTTATCAAATGTAGATGAAAACTCTTCTTTCATAACTTCATCCATCTCACCAATAATCTCTAATAAAGTATCTTTAGCACTTATTAAATCTTCTCTTTGATTATTTAAAAAAGTATAACGTTCATTTACTCTTTTGTAATCCTCAATAGATTGAATATTAACCATACCAATATCTTTAATAATATTTCGATATTTAAGAACTTCTTTTCTTGCATCATCAACAGGTATTTCTAGTGAATAGCTTGATTTAGCCTTTTCATATGTTAAAGAATAATCTTCACTTAAAGTTGCTAAATAATTATCAAGTTTCATATCATATTTACTTACATTTATTTCAAGTTCTTTCAATTCTTTTTCTAGTTTATTAATATTAGAATTATTTACTTTATTACTAGCTTCACTTTCAAGAATCTTACTAGACAATTCATCTTTTTCTTTTTCTGTAAATCTTATATCTTTAGCAAGATTATCTTTTTCAAGAGACACCTCATAGTACTCTTTCATTATCTTCTCTTCTTCACTAGAAATATTAGAATCAACTATATTATCAAGACTTGATAATTCTTTTTCTATATCTATTTTTCTTTCATTTAATTCGTTAGCAAGAGACTCTTTAGCACTAATTGTTTCTTTACATTTAATAAGTTCACTTTTATAATCTCCTACTTTATAATTAATTTTCTCAATTTCTTCGTCAACAGAAACAATATTCTTATCAAGAGACTCAATTAACTCATCTAATTCTCTTTTTCTTCTTTCTAATCCATCAAGTTCATTTTTTTCAGTAATAATACTTTTAGATATATTAATACTTCCTCCTGTAATAGATCCTCCAACATGTATAACATCACCATCAAGACTTACAACTTTATATTTTCTTAATATTTTATTACTTATTCTATTAGCAGAATCAATATCAATAGATACTATAACATTACCTAATTGATTACCAACAATATCAAAGTATTTTGAATCATATTTAATTAACTCAGATAATATTCCTATATATCCTGAATCATTTTTAACATTATCTATTGTCTCTAAATCTACATTTTTAGTTTTAATAACATTTATAGGAAAAAATGTAGCTCTTCCTAAATCATTATCTTTTAAATAATTAATAGCTTCTTTAGCAACGCTTTCATTATCAACCACTATAAAATTCTTTGATGAAGCAAGCGCTACTTCTACAGCTTTTAAATACTTATTATCGCATTCAATAATACTTGATATAGTACCATGAATTCCTTTTAATCTAGGATTGTTTAATATGCTTTTTACTGGCATTGGCATATTACTATTTGATTCTATATAATTTTTAAGAGAATTAATTCTATTTAAAATATCATACATCTCTCTTTTTTTACTATTTAAATCATTAAAAATATGATTTTTTTTTGTTCGTAAATTGCTTAAATTAAGTTCCTCTTTATTTAATCCTTCAGTAGCTTTATTTATATCATTATTTATCAATTCAATATCTTTTACAATTAATTCAATACTATTATCTGTCTGAAATAAATCTTCTTTTAAAGAAGCAATATTATTATGTACTTTAGCATCACTAGCATCATACTTACTTCTTTCTTTAAGAAGTTCTTTTTCCCCGTTTAAACGTTCTTCTTTCTTAGTTAATTCAAGTAACTTTTCATTATACTCTTTAAGTGTTTTTTCAAGCTTAACAAGTTCTAATTTATCATTAGATAAAGACATATCTTCATTAGAACTTTTTAAATTAAGATTAAGAATTTCATTATTAAGTTCTTCTATTCTCTTTTTGGCATTATTTTCTTCATAATTAATTCTATCTATTTCATTTGCAATTAAAGCTACTTCAACATTTTCTAAATGTTCTTTTGCATCTAAATACTTCTCAGCTTCTTTACTCTGTTCTTCTAATGGTTTTAATTGAATTTCAAGCTCATTAATTATGTCTAAAACACGTTCTATATTATTTTGAGTTCTATCAAGTTTTTTTATTGCTTCTTCTTTTCTTTTTTTGTATTTAAGTACACCTGCAGCATTTTCGATTATAATTCTTCTATCTTGACTAGAATTAGAAAGGATTTTAGATATTTCACCTTGTGAAATAATATTAAAAGACTCTTTTGAAGTTGCACTATCTATTAATAAATCAGTTATATCTTTTAATCTACACTTTTCACCATTTAAAAAATATTCATTTTCTCCAGTTCTATATAAACGCCTTTTAATTGATACTTCATTATAAGGAGTTGCTAAATAATTATCAGAATTATCAAATACTAAAGATACACTTGCTACATTTAATGGATTTCTAGATTTACTTCCAGAAAAAATAATATCAGTCATTGAATTATTTCCACGAAGAGACTTAACTGATTGTTCTCCCAATACCCAACGAATAGCATCAACTACATTACTTTTACCACTTCCATTAGGACCAACAATTGCCGTTATTTTTCCATCTAGACTGAAAGTAATTTTATCAGCAAAAGATTTAAACCCACTACAAGATATTTCTTTTAAGTACATAACAACACCTTCTATACGCTATATAAAATTATACTATAATAAATAATAATTTACAAAATAAAAACTCGTTTTTAAAACGAGTATTTTATTATTTTATTAGTTTAATTACATCATTAATAGTAATAAATAATATTAAAACCATCAATAGGCAAAAACCAACAGTATTAACAGTATTCTCTACTTTAGGGCTAACTGGTTTCTTTCTAATCTTTTCTATTATCAAGAATAAAATTCTACCTCCATCAAATGCTGGAAAAGGAAGTATATTTAAGAATCCAACATTAACACATAACAAAGCAGTAAGTGATGCAAGAGGCAAAATAACTGATTTTTCTGTTATCTTATCTACAATTGAATATATACCTACAGGACCAGCTAAATCATCAGCACCTACTCTTCCAGTAAACAAATATTTAAAAGTAAGTATAATCTGTTTAAAATATGATCCAAATTGAACAAATGTATATTCCACTGCAGCTCCAAAACCATGCTTATATTTTGTTTCATACGAAATACCATATTTATAAACTGGTTTACCTGTCTTTAACTCATCTTTTGTCTTTTCATCATCAGGTATTTCTACTGGAGTAATCTTATATGTAGTTCTTTCCCCATCTCTTTCCATTACAAACTCAGTCTCAGAACCATCATTTTCAAGTGTTAAGAATACATTAACATCATCTATAGTAGATGTTTTATTTCCATTAATAGAAATAAACCTATCTCCCTCTCTTATACCTGCAAGATATAAAGGCTTGTTTTGATCCAACTTTGTAACAACTGGGCTCATATCCGGAGCTCCATGAAAAATACCAATACAGAATAAAATAATTAAAGCAAGCAAAAAGTTATTAAATACACCAGCTGCCATAATAATAAATCTTTGCCAAACTGGTTTATTATATAAATATCCATTTTCTGGAACTTCTTCATCTTTTTCAGTTGCATCTTCTCCAGCTAAAGAAACAAATCCACCTATAGGAAGTGCTCTAAAATTATACTGAGTTTTACCTTTTTTCTTTTTTGTACCAAATAGTCTTGGCCCCATTCCTATAGAAAACTCATAAACATGAACTCCAAATAACTTTGAAAAAATAAAATGTCCAAATTCATGTACTAAAACAATTAATCCAAGTACTAATATAAAATATATTAAAGATAACATAATTCCTCCTTATATGATAGCTAACACTAATAAAAGTCCTAGTGTAATAAATATCAAGCTATCCATTATATCAAGTATACCACCATTTCCTGCAACAAAGTTAGAAAAATCTTTTTTATCAAATTCCCTTTTAATACAAGAAAAAACCAAATCTCCAATTTGCCCAAGGATTGAAAGAAACAAAGTTACGATAATTACTACAAACAAAGCCTCTCCTTCCCCAATTGTACTCATAAAGAAAAGTGCAGGAACAAAAGTTCCAATAAAAGATCCACCTATTACACCTTCAATTGTTTTCTTTGGTGAAATATTAGTCAATTTATGTTTTCCAATAAGTCTTCCTGTAATAAAACCAAATAAATCTGTAAAAAATGCTATTAAGAAAATATAAATAACATAATCTAAATCATAACATCTAAATTGTACAATCAAATTAAATGTTGTTCCTATAAATAAAGTTGATCCAATCAAATACAATGCATTCATTAAACTATATTTGTGTTTAGGCCCAACAACAACTAATGGTATTAAATCAATTAATATCAAAGATGCAATTAATCTATAATCTAAAAAATAATAATTAAAGTTACCATCATAATTATTCATAACAAAAAATAAAATAATTATGTAAGAAAAAATTTCAATCTCTATAGGAGCTCTTTTTTCTTTAGGCCTAATATTAAGCATCTCACGTAATGACAATACTGCAAATAAACACATAGCAATAGAAAAGTACAATTTACCTAGATACAAAGCTACTAAAAATAAGATAATTAAGATAGATAAACTAAAAATATTCTTTTTCATTATGCTCCTCCAAACCTTCTATTTCTTCTATTATATTCTTCCAATGCTTTATCAAATTCCTTTTCATCAAAATCAGGGAATAAAGTAGCTGGAAAATAAAATTCAGCATAACTAGATTGCCATAACATAAAATTACTTATTCTCTGTTCTCCACTTGTTCTAATAACAAAATCTAAATCTGGTAAATCTTGATACATGTAACGACTAACAATTTTCTCATCTATATCATCTTCATTTATTAGACCGTTTTTTACATCTATATTTATTTTTTTTATCGCATCAACAATCTCAGCTCTTCCACCATAATTTAAGCAAATATTAAAAACACCTTTTGTCAAAGAAGCAGTAGACTCTTCCAAAGCAGTCATACCTTCCTTAACATCTTCTCTTAAATTATCACGATTTCCAGAAAAAAGAACTTTTAATCCATTCTTAATAAATATCTTTTGTTTCTTTTTAAAATATTTAACAAATAAATCCATCAAATAATTAACTTCTTCATCACTTCTTTTAAAATTTTCTGTTGAAAAAGCATATACACTAACATATTTAATTCCAAGATTATATATATAATTTAGAAGTTTCTCTAAGTTTTCTGCACCTTTTTTATGACCAAGACTTCTAATTAATCCTCTTTTTTTGGCCCATCTTCCATTACCATCCATTATAATACCTACATGGTTTGGCAATATCTTATTATCATCCATAATCTTCACCATTAATAATTATATTATATTTATTAAGTTTTATCAATTAAGATATAAAAAAAAAGACCATAAAGGTCTAAAATTTATCGATACTAATTTTTACTCTTTTATTATCTTTTAGATAACTACTTGCTTGAACTAAAGTTCTAATTGCATTAGAAGTCTTTCCTTCTTTACCAATGATTCTACCAATATCTTCTTCAGATACCATTACTTGAATTAAAATAGTATTTTCATCATCAGTTTCAAATTCTTTAACATTGACACTATCTTTATCTTTAGCCAAAGCAGTAACAATTTCTTTTGTTAATTCAACTAAATCCATAACTATTTATTTCCTTTTTTAGATTCTGTAAACTTAGTCATGATACCTTTTTTACTAAATAAACTTCTAACAGTATCAGTAGGAAGAGCACCTTGCTTTAACCACTTTAAAGCAACTTCTTCATCAACTTTTACTTCATCTAATGCTGGGTTATAAGTACCAATTTTTTCAATATATTGCCCATCTCTAGGTCTTCTAGAGTCACTTGCAACTATTCTATATAAAGGTTTATGAGTAGAACCCATTCTAGTTAATCTAATTCTAACTGCCATTTCAATACCTCCACTTACAAAATGATTATATAATAAAAAAAAGATAATGTCAACATAAAAATGTTAACACTTATCTTATAGTTTTTGTTAGTAATGGATAATCTTTTGTTTCTATCTCTAAATCGTATCCTAAAGAGTCCATAGTTTCTTGTCCAAGAAGTATTCTTCCAATATATTCATCAACATATTTTTTATCTACCTCTCTTCTTTCTAGTAATTGAAGAACAAATTCTAAACTTTCAGGATAAGCAAGATTAAATGCAAGTGGTAATTTATAATAGTTTCTATCAATTCCAAGTAAATCTGGATTAGATGCATATAAAATATCTTGTCTTAAATCTTCAAATCCATCTTTAAGCATACTAACTCTATTTCTAATAAACTTTTCTTTACCTTTTTCATGATTAATAGTTGAGTACATCATATACTCAAAAAACATTGACAATGCTTCAGAATATTCAAAAATATCAGTTCTATCTTTTCCAAGAAACAAAGAAAAATGACAAAGTTCATGAATAATAGCTGCATGCAAAGCATCAGATTCAAAACCTCTATCTGGTATATTAATAGCGAAATGAATATCTTCACCATTTTGAATAATTCTTGCTCGACAATCTAATAGATTTAAATTAGGAATTCTATTAGTTTTTACAATTGGAAGAACAAGTGAAAAAAAATCATTTACTCTATCATTATCCATAAGAGTTAAAATATCACACAAATTATCAAAAAAAGAATTAAAAGTTTGATGTTCAACCATATAAAACCTTTGAGGAATATCTATATTTGCAAGCGTTCTTATCATATGTAATGTTTCACTCGATAAATAATCATGTTTAAGAACTAAACCTGAATCTACAAGTTCTTTCTTACGAACATTAGTAAATGAAATATAAAAATTAGATAATTTTTCTTTTGTATCCATAAACTCACCCTAAATAATTGAGGCTTATTATATCATTTTTTCTATAATAATTCAATAAAAAAAGAGCTATAGCTCTCCTATAATCTTTCTTATTACATAACTTGAAATTAATAATCCAGCACTATTTGGTACAAAAGAACAAGATGAAACAATATTACCAACATGTTTTGGAACTTCTTGCGAACAAAGAACCATTACTTTCTTATTGATTTTTTCATCTTTAACCCACTTTCTGAATATTCTAGCAAGTGGATCATTATTAGTTTTCCTAATATCTGTAATTTCTAATTTACTCGGATCTAATTTATTACCGGTTCCCATTGATGAAATAAAATTAATATTTCTATTTAATGATTCCATAATTATAGCCTTTTTAGTCTCTCTTGAATCACAACAATCTATAACAAAAAGAGGCATTTCGTTATCAAATATTTCTTGTATATTATCTGAATCTAAAAATAAATCATATTTAATAACATTACATAGAGGATTAATATCTTTTAAAAGCTTTTCAAGAACATCAACTTTCTTTTGTCCAATAGTTGAATGATATGCTACTACTTGTCTATTAATATTCGAAATATCAATTTTATCAAAATCAATAATAACAATATCTTTAATACCACTTCTTACAAGCGAAATAGCAGCTTCTCCTCCTACTCCACCTACTCCAACTATTAAAACTTTAGTATTTTGAATTTTAGATAAATTGTCATCTCCAATTAAAAGTTTTAATCGTTCAAACATAAGTCCTCCTTTTTTTTGCAAAAAAAAATGTCTAAAGAATCGAGTACGATAAAACCCGCTTATTGCAGGTGGGTGTTCATACGGAATCATTAGGAGTCTCACATAAATGCGAGCATTCAACACCGATTCCTTGATCCGAACTCCCGTATCGTTACTTAGTCGGTTTTATAAAAACTCTTTTTCTATTAGACAATAATAATATAACACATATTATTAAATTAATAAATACCTTTATAACAACTTTACAATTTTCAGTGTCAATTACTTCTCATGTATTTCTTTAATAATTTTCTCTATTTTATTACCATATTCAATTGATTTATCAAAAATAAATTTTAACTCAGGAGTATGTCTTATCTCAACTCTTTGACTTAATTGACCACGAATAAAACTTTTTGCCCCATCTAAAGCGGCATCAATTTCCTTTCTCTTTTTATCATCTAAAACTGTATAATAAACTTTTGCAAAACTTAAATCACTTGTAATATCACAACCAGTAATTGTAACAAAATTAATATTTGGATCCTTTATTTCTTTTTGTAATATTTCACTTATTTCTTTAACAAATATGTTATTCAATCTTTCTATCTTAAGATTCATACTTACACCTCCACAAATAATATAGCATAAAAAAATAAATAGGTCTATGACCTATTTATTATTAGTAGCTCTATGGTTCAATTATTTCAATACTTTTTTTGGACCATTTTTTAGAGCTTCATTGGTTTGGCGTATAACTTCTTCTTGAGTTCTAGCATGATTATATGTTGTTTGCATAATGCTACCGTTAACAACTCTTGGATCGTATAACTCAGCAGCTTCTCTTGTGTTTCTTTCTTCTTCAGATAATTCCATATATTCAGGTTTTCCTGGAATATGTTTAGCAACAATATAGTCACCACCCATATGAGAAACCATTGATTGTTCTGAGTTTGTAACCATTATTTGTCTTTCATCTATAGTTCCATCTTCTTGGAAAGCCCATCCAGGTAATACTTTAATTGTAGTACCTTCTGGTACAAAGAAAGCAACCATAAACTCTTGATTAGACGGATCTTTTGTACTAATAGTCATTGGCTCAACCCCTATACTTTCAGGATTAACTTCATAAGCACTTAGGTTTCTAGCTTTTACAGGCCATTGTTCTCCAACTGTTCCAGTTAAAATATAAGGTCTAGTTGGACTAGTTGTCCACTTATTTAACTCTAAAACGTTGAATCCAGATTTAACAGCATATAAAACCTTTTCACCATTTTCCTCTACTTCGACAGCTTCAAATCCTTCTAATAATGGATGTTCTTCTGTAATTCTATAACATCCTAACTCAGCCTGAACCTCGTAAAGTCCCTTTCTACACCATTCAAATCCATTTGGTAATGCTACCATATTATTTTTTGTCTTCATATAATCCTTCCTTAATTTTTTTATATTGAAAAGAAAAAACTTCTACTCTTGTAGAAATCTTCTGAAGACAAAAACAAGACTTCTACATTATGTAAAAGTCTTGTCCATTTAATTTAAATTCCGGATAACATTTATAATGCAATCGTAATGTCGAAATCCAACCATTCTCTCGAATGGGAACTACTCCCTTTCAATATGGCATATATTATAGCATAATGCATTGTTTTTGTCAATAGTCTTTTTTATTTTTTGTTAATAAGACATCTTTTTAGTCCATTTCTAACTCTAATACTATCATCTAATACTCTAGCATCAAGTTCTTCTATAATAGGACTAGTTTCAATAACATCATATCTACTTTCTGAAACTTTTGAAGTACATATTTCTCTAACTTTATGGAAGAATGAATCATAAGCTCTTTCTCCTACTTGTCCATCAAGAGTTATAGTTCCAGTTAAAGAAGTTTCTAAATGATCATTACTAATATCTTTTTTATAAACCCAACTTTTAACTTTTGCATCTCCATTATAAAATAAAGCATCGTAAAAATCAGATTTCTGTCTAAAAGTTCTACTATCTACAAAACATAAACCTTGAGAAGTGCCAAACAATAATGTTTCATGATCGATATATGAGACATAAGTTATAGGATATGGGAATTGTATTCTTTTATATTTTGAATCATCTGGATCTATTCCAGAACAATAAGCGTTAAACGCTCTACTATTTCCTTTATTATCTTTTCCTACTACAACACAATTTGTACGAGAAAACGGAACAACATTTTTTGCTCCATGTAAAAATGGTGAAACAATATTACCAAATTTATCAACTACTGTCCATACATCGTCTTCATCTTCAAGTGTTACTATTCTAAATAATCCTTTATTAGCTCCATTAACTTCTTCTAAAGTCATTTTATCAGTTATTCTTTCCATAACCAAACACCCCCAATTAGTACGCAAATTATACCATTTTTTGCTTAAAAAGTCAAATTATGACTAAAAAAAAGATAGCTATAACTATCTTTTAATTTCTTTTAATTCATATACTTCAATTGTATCATTTTCTTTAATATCTTGGAAGTTCTCAAGTGTAACACCACATTCCATACCTTTTTGAACTTCTTTTACTTGATCTTTTTCTCTTTGTAAAGATTTAATCTTAGTATTAGCAAGTACTATTCCATCTCTTATAACTCTTGCATTAGCACCATTCTTTACTATACCAGATTTAACATAACTACCTGCAATAATACCAACCTTAGAGAACTTAAATAATTGACGTACTTCAATTTCACCAATTACTTCTTCTTCATATATTGGTTCAAGCATACCTTTCATAGCAGCTTCAATATCTTCAATCATTTTATAAATAATATCATATAACTTAATATCTACATTATATTCTTTAGCAATATCAATTACAGAAGAAGTTGGTCTAACATTAAATCCAATAATAATTGCTCGAGATGCATTAGCAAGAACAACATCACTTTCAGTAATAGTACCAACACCACCACGAATGACAGTAACTTTAACACCATCTACATCAATCTTACTTAAACTTTGTTTAATTGCCTCTAAGCTTCCATTTACATCAGCTTTTAATACAACATTAATCTCTTTTATTCCGCTCTTAATTGCACCAAATAAGTCATCAAGAGTCATACCAGATTTATTTGTATCTTTTTGCTTTGCTCTTGCCTTTCTTCTATCAGCAATATTCTTTGCTTGTTTTTCAGTTTCAAATGCCATAAACTTATCTCCTGCACTTGGAACCTCACCTATTCCTGTAATCTCAACAGGCATTGATGGATATGCTTCTGTAATTTCTATACCTTTATCATTCTTCAAAGATCTAATCTTACCAAAAGATGTTCCAACAACAACAGGATCACCTAATCTTAGAGTACCATTTTGCACTAAAACAGATGCTACTACTCCAGTTTTCTTATCAAGTCTAGACTCAATAACAGTTCCTATAGCATATCTAGAAGGATTTGCTTTTAACTCTGCCATTTCACTAACTAATAAGATACTTTCTAATAACTTATCTATTCCTTCGCCAGTTTTACAAGATATTTTATTAAATATAGTATTTCCTCCCCATTCTTCAGGAGTTAATCCATATTCAGATAATTCAGTCATAACTTTCTCAACATTAGCCTCAGGCTTATCTATCTTATTAATTGCAACAATAATTGGGACATTAGCAGCCTTAGCATGATCTATTGCTTCTTTTGTTTGTGGTTTTACACCATCATCTGCAGCAACAATAATAATTACAACGTCAGTTACACTTGCACCACGTGCTCTCATTTCAGTAAAAGCTTCATGTCCTGGTGTATCAATAAAGGTAATCTTTCCATCTTTATAATCAACCTGATATGCTCCAATAGCCTGAGTTATTCCTCCAGCTTCTCCACTAACAACATCAGTTTGTCTAATTTTATCTAGTAAAGATGTCTTTCCATGGTCAACATGTCCCATAACTGTAACTATTGGTGGACGAAGAACTAAATTTTCTTCTACATCATTTATCTCATATTTTTCAAAATTACTAATGTCTTTTGACTCTGCAGCTTTTAATTCTTTTCCATAATCAATTGCAACAAGTTCAGCTACTTCAAAAGATAAAACATAGTTAATATTAGCCATTACACCTAGTTTCATTAATTTCTTTAAAACATCAGTTGTACTAACTCCTAAAACAGAAGAAAAATCAGCTACTGTCATATTATCTTTATATAATACAACATTATCTTCCTTTTCTATTTCATTAGTCATTAATTTTTCTCTATGTTTATATAATTCTTTTCTTTCTTTTTGGAATTTAACCTTAACACTTTCTTGTCTTTCTTGTTTACTCTTTAATTTTTGTTTATTTGTAGTGCTATCTATATCAATTTTAGCATCACTGATGATTTTTTCTACTCTTTCTTCAAGTACCTCATCTTCTGTTACTTCATCATCTACTGCTTCATCATATTCCTCATCTTCTGGATTATTAGCAGTCTCACCATCAAGAAGAACTATATCATCTTCACTTAACATGGTATTTTCATTTTCATATTTTATCCCTAGTCTATCACATATCTTAAATATTTCTTCTAAGGATCTATTAACATCATTTGCGTACTCTAATACACTCATCATATGAATCACCTACACTTTCTTTATTTTTTATATTTTATAACTTCTATTCCGCTTTCTTCTAACATCTCTTTAGAAAGTGGATCAGAATAATCACTATCGTAAACTATTCTTTTAATTTCAGCATTTATAATCATTCTAGTACAAATAGAACATGGATAAGTATCAGTATATAATGTACCACCTTTAATACTTACTCCTTTAACTGCTGCACTAATAATTGCATTCTGTTCAGCATGAACTGCTCTACAAATTTCTTGTCTAGTACCAGATTCAATATTATTTAACTTTCTTAAACAACCACCAGCATCTACACAATGATGAAGTCCTTTAGGAGCTCCATTATATCCAGTAGAAACAATTTGATTATCTACTGTAATTACAGCACCAACTTGTCGGCTTTCACAATTACTTCTAGTTGCAACTAATTTAGAAATCTCAATAAAATATTCATCCCAAGATGGTCTTTTACTCTTTGTTTTCTTCTCCATAAGTTACTCCTATTCTAAAGTTTTTAACATTTCATCATAAACTTCATCTTTAATACTAATTTCTAAATGTTTATCTAATAATTTATTTTTTCTTATCTTTTCAATTAATTCTTTATCTTTTTTTACATATGCCCCATGACCATTTAACTTCCCAGTAGTATCAACAACTACAGTACCTTCAGGAGTTCTAACTACTCTTAATAACTCTTTTTTCGGAAGCTTTTCATGAGTAATAACACAAGTTCTTAGTGGTATCTTTTTCTCTTTCAAAATATCACCTTCTTATTAATTTTTAAAATTAATTCCCATTTCTCTTGCTTGCTCATAATTCTTAATATCTATTCTATAATGAGTTAACTTACTAGCAAGTCTTGCATTTTGTCCTTTTTTACCAATTGCAAGAGAGAAATTATCATCATCTACTACTACAATTGCTTCTTGTTTCTTTGCATCAGTTATTAAAACATGTAAATTTTTAGCAGGAGATAAAGCATTAGCAATAAATGTAGCAGGATCTTTATCATACTTAACTATATCAACTTTTTCTCCATTTAATTCATCGATAATTCTAGATATTCTACTTCTCTTTTCACCTATACATGCTCCAATTGGATCTATATTAGAATTTTCTGAATAAACAGCTATTTTACTTCTGCTTCCAGCATCTCTAGCAACACTATAAACTAATACAGTTCCTTCTGACAATTCTGGAATCTCAAGTTCAAATAATCTCTTTAAGAAACCATAATGACATCTAGATAATAGAATAAATAATCCTTTACCACTATTATCTACTTTACTAACATATACTTTAATTTGTTTTCCCATTTCAATCTTTTCACCAGGAATACATTCTTTTTTAGGTAAAATTCCATTACTTCTACCTAAATTAATAAAGTAATTATCTACATCTTCTAGTTCTACAGTACCAACAAGCAATTCATCTTGTTTATCACCATATTCATTAACTAAAGAATTTCTTTCTGCTTCTCTTATTTTTTGAACTATAACTTGTTTAGCAGTAGAAGCTGCAACACGTCCAAAATCTTTTGGAGTAACCTCTGTATCAATTGTATCTCCAATATTTAAAGATTTATTTTGCTTACGAGCTTCTGTTAAAGTTATATGATAATTTGGATTAAACTCTTCTACTTCTTCATCATCATCACTAAGTGAATCTAGATATTCATCTGTTGCCATTTCATCTGGTACAACAGTCTTATAAGAATACACTTTAATATCTCCAGTATTTCTATCAATTATTATTTTTGAATTTGTTAATGAATTAAAATTCTTTTTATATGCTGTTGCAAGAGCAAGTTCCATAGATTCAAATACAACATCTCTATCAATACCTTTCTCTTTAACAATAGCATCAACTGCTTTAATAAATTCTTCTCCATTCATATTAATCATCTCCTTTTGATTTTGCATAAACATCAAGTATATATTCATCACTAACTAAATCAGCTTTTTCTACTATAGGGTCAATTATCTTAGTAGCTTGTACAACTCTTTCTATATCAATCATAGTCGGAGAGTCTATAACGACTCTTAAATAATTTGTTTTTCCTTCTTTTTCAAAAAATACATCATCAATTGACACATCTAAAGATTCAAGTTTATTACCAATAAGGTCAACAATTTTCTCTTTCAAAATATCACCTCAAACTAACATAAAAGGTGGAAGTCATGCTTCCACCCAGTTGCTAAAAGTATTATATTACATAATTATTAGTATTTCAAGGAAAATAATAATTTTAACTTATTTTTTTACCTTTTTCAGGTTTTTTTTCAAATTTACCTCTAAATATTCTATATATCATCTCTTCAGGATCTTTATAATTAGCATCCCTATCTATGAATACAGAAGGGTCAGTAAGAAAAATAATATCTCTATCTTCAAAATAACCAAAAGAATATTGTAGTAAATCTGAATCATCCTCATTTTCTACATAACCTTCGTCATCTTTTTCATTTATAGGCTTCTCTATTATTGGATAACTCGTAGAAAAAGGATTTTTAAGAAATATTTCTAAAGTATTTAACAAAATAGCTTTTGCTTCTTCTGAAGCAGGTAAAATTTCATATTCTTTCTTTCCATTTGCTACTATTTCTCTTTTCATGTCTTTTGCATTGATTATTTGTTCCATTAATCTTCTAATAGCTTTATTTCTTTTTCTTATAGATTCATCTACATAGTATCCATCTATATAGTAATCATCATAACTTTCATCAGTCATAAATACATCTCCATTCAGTTGACTGCATATTATACCATACCATATAAAAAAAAATTACTTTTTCTTATGAATAAAGTAATTTGTAATATATACTAAGAAACAAGTATAAATAAACACATATGCCCAAAGCAAGATATCAAGTAATAAATCACTTGCATATTTACCTAATAAATCAGGTATATCAGCTGGGAAAATATTTCCAAGTTCCTTTAACGGAACTTTTATTCTTAAGAAATACATTATTCTTAAAAATATATCTACAATTGCCATTGCATAAACAAAGCTTGAAAAACGTCTAAATATAATTACAACAGCAAGCAAAACAATTATCAATATAACTAAATCAATATACATATAAACAACTCCTTTAATATACTTTTATATTATCACAAAATCATATATTAAAATAGTAATTCCACATTTTTTCATGGCCCAATTTTGTAAACTCACCATGTCCTGGATATATAGTTATATCATCTGGATAATTTTTAATCTTTTTGATGGAATTCATCATTTCTTTCATATCTCCGCCTTCTAAATCACATCTTCCTACATTTCCTTCAAAAATAAAATCTCCAGAAAATAATTTCTTATCTTGATAAAAATAAAATGAAATAGAATCTGGCGTATGACCAGGATTATAAATTACATTAAAAGAAAATGGCCCAACTTTATAAGTTTCCTCAAGAGTTGATATTTTGTCATAAACTGGGCACCTATAAGTTCTTACAAACTCTTCTAAAGCACCTATATGATCAAAATGTCTATGAGTAACTAATATACCCAATACTTCACCATCATCTTTTATATATGACTTAATTTTTTCAAATTCACTACCAGGATCAATAACAAGGTATTGATTGTTTTCCTCTAATAAATAGCAATTTTCTCTCAATTCTCCATTTTGTACTATTTTCATTTCCATACTTCCCTCTACTAAATAGAATTATAATACCATTAACACAATTGTACAATATAAAAATGTAAATTTACAAAAAGATAGTCATTTTTTTACATAGAAAAAGGTGCCTTATTTAGACACCTCTTATATATTACTTACAGTTCATTCCTTTTTCTTCTGCATTTTTTAGAACTTCATCTTTTGTTTTTCCAATAATAACTAATGTACTATCATCTACTTTAGTAAAATCTTCAAAAGTAACTTTCTTACCATCTACTTTTACATCAGCACCATGATTTTTGTAGTACTCTGCTGCTTCTTCAGCATCTTCAGTAGATTTTGCAGTCATAACAGCAGAAACTCCAGAAACTTTATCATCTTTAAGTTTAAGAGTAAGTTCTACTTCCTCTCCACCTGCTTTAAGAGTACATACTATCTTGTCACTATAGCCACCACATCCTGTTAATAAGAATAAACCGCAAACTGCAACAAATAATCCAAGTAAAAATCTATTTTTCACCATTTCACCTCCTCACTTTATCTTATAAATCTATTATACATTAAATAATTCTAAAATAAAATACTAATCTAACAATTTGTTCTTTTTTGAATAAACACACCCGCAATAATCTTGTCTATACAAATTATATTCATGTGATAATTCAATACTTCTTTTATAACCATTCTTTTTTTTAAAATCAGAAAACAAATATTTGACATCATATATTTCTTCCAACTCTTTACCAATTTCATTTAATTTAGCAGCATTTTTATAAGGACTTATTGTAAGAGTAGTAGTGAAATAATCATAGTTATGCTCTTTTGCATACTTTGCACTTTCTTCAAGTCTTAACCTATAACACTTAAAACACCTTACTCCTCCCTCTTTTTCGTTTTCTAAACCTTTTATTTCTTCTTCAAATTTATCATTATCATAATCACCATTAATAACTTCTATAGATTGATCAAAAGGATATTCTTTAACAAATCTCTTTTCTTCATTATATCTTTTCATATACTCATCAAAAGAAGAAATATTAGGATTATAATAAAAAACTGTTATATCAAAATACTTATTTAAATATTCTAATACATAACTTGAACAAGGAGCGCAACATACATGTAAAAGTAATTTTGGTTTAGTCTTATTATTTACTATTTCTTCAAGTTTTTTATCTAGTTCTATTTGATAGTTCATAAAATCACCAACTTAATATTACAAATACAAATAAAAAAAGTCAAATAAAAATACTTCTTTCGAAGTATTAATATTATTCACATTTGTAGTTTTGACGTCTTAAAACATTTGCTAAGTTTTCTTTTGATTCACCAATAACAACTACTTTGTTTTCTCCTGTATCTGATTCAACAACTGGAGCATAGTTACCAATAGTTAATTTTGTTCCTTCTCTTTTTACTTTAGTGTCAGAGTTTTTTGTAGTTCCCATAAAATTAACAAATTCTTCGTAAGCAGCAGCTTTTTCTTCATTTTCAAAAGATGCTTCAGCAGAAAGTCCAACAACTTTGTCATTTTTTAGTTCTGCAACTACTTGATATGATTCGCTACCAATTTCTTGCTTACAAATAACTTTTGTAGTAGGAGCATCATCTTCTTTCTTGTCATCTCCTCCACAAGCTGTAAGTAGAAATACTCCACATACAATTAATAATAGTTTTAATGTTTTCTTCATATTCTCTCCTTCTCCCTATATCTATTAATAAAAGAATTGTTGTTAACTATCCTTTTATTACAATTTAATTACCACTAACGTTGTGGTACTGATTCAGCTGTAGTTTCATTTGTTTGTACATTTCTTTCTAACTGTCTTTGTTCACTAGCAGCCAATCTTTCTTTAATTCGTTTAAATCTTTCAATCAAACTTTCACTTCTCTTTGGTTTACTATCTGCTTCTTCTTTGTTCTCAGATTTAAACACTACATATTCACTTATTTTAACTTTCTTTGTTTCTAAGTTTTTAAATTCATCTTTAGTAAGAGGAATACCAATTACAGCTTTTGCACCCTCTTTACATGCTTCCATAATCAATGATCTTTTAATCTTGATAAATTCCAAATTATTATTAGCATCAGTTCCAGAAATTGATGTTAAACGTTTAACAGTAAAGCATTGATCTAATAACAAAGGAATATTCTCAATCAAATAATCACATTCTATCAACAAAGCTTTTTTAGCATCAGCATTTGTAGATTTAAATCGCTCCATAGCTGTTTTTATTAAAGCATCTTTTAAATCATTCAAACTCATATTAGCTTTTATTATAGCATCAGAATTAAACGATATTCCAAGAACTCTTTTTGCTTCTAAACTAATAGCTTCTACATCGACACCCAATCCATTTTGTGGAATTGGTAATTTTAAATTATCTTTATTGATATTCTTATTAGCAACAAAAGAAGCAATAATTCCATCAGCTGCTTTATCAATCATTTGTGATACTAAACTATCTATGTTTATCTCACCACAAACAATTTTATTTCTTTGGTTTCTATAACTCTCAACTAATTTAGAAACAGCTCCATCTATATTTTGCGTTTTTAATAATCTTACCTTTATATTATTTTCAAAATTATTTTGACAAGAATCAATAATATTCATTAATTCATTATTTTGAGCATCATTTAGTATCAACGAACCATCTGGATTCTTAGGAATTTTACTAAATGTATCTGCTACTGATTCTTTAGAATTAAGTGAAATAATACCTAATTCTTGTAGGTCACTAGGACACGCGTATGATTCAAACACACCAGAAGTCAACTGATCTTCAATTTGTCTATCCTCACGCTCCAATTTAGAAATTCCACTTAAAATAACTTTTACTCCAATAGAAGATAACTCATTTCTTCTTTTTTCTTCAACTTCTTTTGACCAACAAATATGATCTCCCATATCCATTAGATATTTTTCTACTTCGTCTCGCAATTTAGCTCTATCATCAACTGATAAATGAACCACTTCACTATTTTTATTTTCTTCACTTGCAATATGTTGCAAAGTCTCTATATCAATAAGAGTTTCTCTATCTCCACCAAGTTTAATAGTTTCTCCTTTGCAAGAATCAATAGAAGCTAGTGTTACATTTGAAGGCATACCTATTCTAGCATATTTCATTTCCATTAGCTCTTTGCTATCATTATGTGTTATAACTGTAGGATTAATACCATTCTTAACTAATAATCTAGACAAAACAGCTATTTCTTTATCGTTTGATACAACTAACAAAACAGGTTGTTTTGAATTATGTGACTCTATAATTGAATTAACAATTAATTGATATTTACCTTCAGCATCTAATGAATACTGCATATTTTTTCTTTTTACAGCAACTGGTTCCTTAGCATCAGCTTGTTTTCTATTGCCATAGAAGGAATAATAATCTTGCCTTGGTATTACAAGTGTACTTTTTCCATACACTTCTCTAAACAATTCATTAGAAGAAGTTCCTGTAATACCACCAACAATATCATATCTACTATAATATTCACCTTGACTAACAGTAGATCTTAATATAGGTTCTTTTGTTCTATACTCTCTAGCTATTTTCTCTTTTACTTCTAATGCAGATAGCAATCCATTTGAAAGATTTGTTTCTTTTACTATTTTAACCTTTCCACTATCTACAATGTAATCTTCACCATTTTTCATTAGCAAATTAGCTTCTACTGCTTTATTGAAATAATTATATATAATAGATGCATCAAGACCTATAGTACTTAAATATCTATTATAATTATCAAATATATCAAGATAATTATCATCATTCAATATCTTGTTGGCTCCATTAAGTGTTAATCTAATTCTATTTCCAACAAAAGAATAATCTTCGCCTTCTTTATAATTGCTATCAGCTCTTAATTTATCTTGACACGCAACTAATTGAGAATTTATCTGAAAAGCAAAATATAATTGTTTCAATAAGTCCTCATAACATTTATCTGAAACTCTATATTGTTGCAATTCACCACAAGAAATTATTCCATAAGTTTTTCTTAATAATTCACTATCATATTTACTTTCATCAAGAATAGCATTAAATAGTTCTTTCCCAGTACTAAATCCATATCTATTCTCTTCTACTTTTAATATTTTTTGATGTTCAAAAAATTGTTGCACAAATTCCTGAATATCCTCTTGACTAGGAAGTAAATCCTTACCAGAATAATTATTTGCTAAATATCTTGCTTCTTCATATGTTAATTTATCACCATTGATACCTAATTTTTGTAATAATGGGAAAACATTTTCATAAGACATCTTATTAATACTGCATAACTCTTTTAAAGTCATATTAGATTGATATATAGAAGCTTTAGATACCGTATAAGGTAAAGAATCATCTGTTAATACCTGATCAACTTCATCAATGAGAACAAAACCAGCTTTATCAAGCCTTTGAACTATATTCTCTTTAAAATAACTACTATTATCATTTAAATAATCCAACACGAATGTCTGTCTAGATCCATATGTAATATCACTCTTATATGCTTCACGTTTAATTATTTTTAATTTTTCTGCTAATCTAGCTAATTCTTCATGACTCAAATAAAGTGTATTATTACCTTCAATTTCACCTATTTCACGCTCATCAAATGGCAAATAGCTAGAAGTTAATCCTAATCCTTCAAATATTGGAAGAGTTTCTTCATAATCTCTTTTTGCTAAATAATTATTAGCAGTTATTACATGAGCTCCCTTTCCTCGCAAAGCTTGAAGATAAACTGGAAGTACATTTGCAAGAGTCTTTCCTTCACCATTCTCAAGCTCAGCAAAGTCACCTTCTAAAACAGCTATACCAGCTAACTTTTGGACATCATTCAAAATTACATTAGGTTTTCTATTAAATGCAGTTACTGCAAGAGATGCTAAAGCAAAACTTGGAGGCATCATTTTTAAAATATCATCATAAGAATCTTTATTAGTTATTCCATTCTTTATTTGTTCAGTTTTATTAATAAACCATTGTTTAACTTTTTGTTCATATTTTGTTTTTAATATAGGGTCGCTTATTTGAGATTTGTGAAATATCTTCAAGAAATTTTTAGGTACTATATATTCTACATCGTTAATTCTAATTCTATTTAATTCATATTTATCGACATTAGGAATACTCTTAACAACTTCTAAAATATCCTTTGTTATATCACCTAAAATAACATCTAAATACTTATCAAAGCTATCTAATAGTTCATGTTCATACTTGTCAACTTCACTTAATAATGATTCTAATTTAACAATATCTTCACTATTAGTTTTCGATATCTCACTTTCTCTAATTCTCATAATATCACCCTATTATCAACTATTATCATATCATATTAGTTACATCTTATCAATTTTATTTTTCTCTTTTTCATAACATTTTGCACACATTGATACATATGTAATATTTTTCTCTCCATCAATAGCAACTTGAGATCCTTTTGTAATAAACTTACCATTATCAAATCTAGCATTATATATGGCTTTTCTTCCACATTTACATATAGTTTTCATCTCTTCAATTGTATGAGCAATTTCTAATAATCTAGTTGAACCAGGAAATCCATTTGTTAAAAAATCTGTTCTTAATCCATAACAAATAACTGGAATATCTAAATCAATAACTATTTTCATACATTGATCAGCTTGATCTCTTGTTAGAAATTGAGCTTCATCTACTAAAATACAATTAACTTTTCTATATTTTTTCTTAACAATTTCAAATAAATCATCATCTTTACCAAGTAATAAATCAACTTCTCTTTCTACTCCAATACGAGAAACAATTTTCATTTTACCTTTAGTATCAATTGATGGTTTTACAATAATTGCCTTCATATTGTTTTCTTCATAATTATGACATGTTTGCAATAATAATGTTGTTTTACCGCTATTCATTGCTCCATATCTAAAATACAATTTAGCCATACAAAATCCTTCCTACTTTTTTACTTTTTTACTTTTTAGCCCTTGGATGTGTCTTAAAATAAACATCCTTCAATCTATCCGTTGTAACATGTGTATAAATTGCCGTAGCAGTCAAACTCTCATGTCCTAACAACTCTTGCACAGACAAAATATCACATCCCTCATTTAATAAATGTGTTGCAAAGCTATGCCTCAACATATGTGGAGATATCTTCTTATCTATATTAGTATTTTTAATTATTTGATCTAATATATACCTAATTCCTCTTGTAGTAAGCTTTTCTCCATCTTTATTTAAAAAAATATATTCACTATTATTCTTATTTAATTCTTTATATCCATCTGATAAATAAAGTTCAAGTATTTCCCTTGCATAATCACCAATTCTAGTAATTCTTTCTTTATTACCTTTTCCAAGAACTTTTACTTCCTCATCATTAATATCTTTAAGTTTCATATTAACAAGCTCACTAACACGAACACCAGAAGCGTACAGAACCTCAAGAATAAGTCTATTTCTTTGCCCTAAAGCAGTAGATATATCTATAGAATTAAACATTTCTTCTAATTCATTATAATAAAAAAATCTAGGTAATCTCTTTTCTTTTTTAGGCGTTTTAATAAGTGCAAAGGGATTATTCTTAATATAATCTTGGTTCATAAGAAACTTATAAAAGCCTCTTAAAGAACTAAGTTTTCTTGACACTGTAGATGCTTTATTCTTTTTCTCATCTAACTCCATTAAAAAGAATCTTATTTCTTCATAACGAACATCAAGTATATTAATATCTTCCCTACCCAAAAAATCAAGAAATTCCACTAGATCTTCTTCATAACTATCTATTGTCTCTTGTGAATAGTTCTTTTGATATTTTAAATATTTTAAATATTCTTCTAAATACTTCAACTTAACCACCATACTTTATAAATATATTTTATAACAATATGATTAATTAAATCTACAAAATTATTAGTTATTTACATTTATAGACTACATTTAACTATTTTATATTTTTTCATCTTAAAATTCTTAATATTTAAATTATGTACAGATATACTAGTAACTAATTCATTATACATATTTATAGCAATTCTTAATTGTCTATTGTAATAATAAAACATGTTACTTTCTAATCTCATCATTCTTTCTTTTATATCATCAAGCATTAACTCATATGGTCTTCTAATACAACTAAGTTTATTATTATATATTCTATACTCAAATAAAGTTTTATAATGAGCATAATAATTATTATTAAGATAGAGAGGATTAAAACCTGCTTTAGATAAAAGCTCTGCCTCTTTATAAGTTAAAGGCATAAGATTAAACAAAATTATATCGAAAATTTTTAAAGAAAATATAAGCTTTGTAAAAATTTGATTTTTACTATTAAATAATAATTTACGAGCTTTTTCCATTTCTGTTTCTTTTCCAGAATATGGATCATCCTTAAATATAAATATATCTTTAGAATTAAAAAGAGGTAACAACTGAGCTCTTTCAGTTGTACTTTTTGAATAACTTACAACTATATGACCAATTCGACCATTTTCACGTACAAATTTATCTATTTCAGCTTTATTACGATAATTTCTTACAAAATCATCTTCATTTTTATAATTGCAAGTATACTTATCCAAATTGAATAAAGATTCAGAAAATAATCTTAAATTTTTAGCTCCATCTTTTCCATTTATAACGTACATCAATGTTGCGTTATGCATAAAAATATCTCCTCCCTATTTGAATGCAAGAGAATAAAATATCATTTTTTAAGCATTTTGTCAACATTAAAACAATTGTTTGACAAACAAATGATTGTGTGTTATTATCACCTTGAGGTGAAACTATATGGAAAAATTGACTGAAAGACAAAAAGAAATACTAGATACAGTAAAAAAATATATAGCAAAAAATGGATTTCCACCTACTGTTAGAGAAATAGGAAAAGAATTAAATCTAAGTTCACCTGCTACAACACATTTTCATTTATCTAAATTAGAAAGCAAAGGATATATTAAAAAAAGTAAATCACAAAATAGAACAATAGAATTACTAGTACCTAACGAATATCTAGAAGATAATAGTGAAGTTGTAAGTGTAGCTTTAATCGGAACAATAACAGCAGGGAACCCTATTGAAGCAATAGAAAACCCAAATGAGTTTTTTAAATTACCAGCTAACTTAATACCAAAGAAAAGTGAAGTATTTGCTTTAAACGTTAAAGGTTCATCAATGATTAATAAAGGAATAAGAGATGGGGACATCGTTCTAATTCAAAAAAAGAAAACAGCAAACAATGGAGAGATAGTTGCTGCTATGACAGATGAAAATGAAGTAACATTGAAAACATTCTATAAAGAACAAAATCATATTAGATTGCAACCAGAAAACGATTCAATGGCACCTATAATACTAAATAATGTAACAATTCTAGGAAAAGCAATTGGATTATATAGAAAAATATAAAAAAAGAATGCTAAATAAGCATTCTTTTATATTGCTTTATATTATTTTTCAAGCGAATTATATTTTTCATGTGTACATGAATAAAACTCTACTTTATCCTTTTTATAAAGAGTTAAATCTTCAAGTTTATCTAAATCAAAATCACTTTCAAACTTTAACAAATACTTTTTAGATTCATCATTTAATTTAAAATAGTAATTTATCATTAATTGATTACTAACTGTAACATAATTAAAAAACTGAACTTCAAATTTAACTATATTGTCTTTTAGTTCTTTTGGTAATCTATTAATTGGATTTTCACCATTAATATAAATTGATTTTTCAAGCTCATTTTTTCTATCAATTATAAATCCTACGTTACTATAAAAATGCCAAAAATAATTATTATCTTCTTTGCCATATTTAGTTGTTTTTCCAACATCATCTGCAATAAAAGAACATTGAAAAAAATTATTTTTAATTTCTTCTATTTCAGAGTCACTATATCCTTCTCTCTTATAAATACTTATAGCTTCATTATTAAATATCATATCAGTTATTTTTTTTCTATTTTCAAAGGAACAATATTCATAACATTCTTTTTCAATTTCATTATATAATTCTTCAAAACTAGGATACTTATTTAAAGACTTTAACTTCTCATTATAATAATCTTCTAATTTACTTTTTTGCTTTTTTTCTAATTGATCTAAAGCATTCAAATAATCATCTTCAGTAACTTTAAATCTTACATAGTATTTTTCTAGTTTCTTTTCTCGTTCTTCACCTTGTACTTCAACCATAATTCTATGTAATTCTTCATCACTACAATCATATTCAACACATTGTCCAGTTAATGAGAACATATCACAATCCGAATACTTATCTAATATTTTCTTCATTTCCATTTTAAAAATCACCTTTTCATCAAATAATTCTTTTTAATATATTAACAATCTATATTATTCATCATTCAAACTATTTTCGATGATACTTTTAATATTTTGCAAAACATCATTAATATCACTTTGCAAATAAGAATATTCTAAATAATCTGGATATTCATTTAACATGCTTTTTAAGTTTTCTATTTCTAATTCAAGATTTTCTATAGATTCTTTTCTATATATTTTATTTACTCTTTCTTGCTCTTTCTTTTTTATTTTATTAATAATACTCATTATTTCTTTATTATCAGCAAGCTTATCTTTTAAATAAATATATCTCTTATAATCTTCACTACTTTTAACTAATTTAACTAATTCTTCAATTTTAGTAGTTATTAATTCTTTATTTTTCTTTTCCATCTAAACTCCATGTCTTAGCATCAGTTACTTCTACTTTTACTATCTTCCCAATAGAATCACTATTTCCAACAAAATTAATTAATTTATTAGTATCCGTATAACCACAAAGCATTCCTTCTTTTTCACTAGGACCATCTACTAATACATCAACAACTTTACCAATTAATTTTTGATTACTTTCTAAAAAATACTTATTAACGATTTCATTTAATTTATATAATCTTTCTTCTTTCTCTTTTATTGATGTTTTATCTTCTAATCTAGCTGCAGGAGTCCCTTCTCTTGGAGAGAATATGAATGTATAAGCATTATCAAATTTACAATAATTAACTAGTTTAATTGTTTCTTCAAAATCATCTTCATCTTCACTTGGAAATCCAACTATTATATCTGTAGAAATAGTAACATTAGGAATCGTTTTAAGCTTATCAAATAATTCTATATAATCATCTTTAGTATATCTTCTTCCCATTAGTTTTAATACTTTTGTAGAACCAGATTGTACAGGCAAATGAATACTAGGCATAATATTATCATACTTCTTAATGACATCTATCATATTATCGGTAAAATCCCAAGGATGACTAGTCATAAATCTTACTCTTGGAATACCTGTTTTAGCAACATCTTCAAGTAAATTTGCCATATCATAATTATTATTTAAGTCTTTTCCATAAGCATTAACATTTTGCCCTAAAAGAGTAACTTCTTGATATCCTTTTTTTACAAGATCCTTTACCTCTTTAATAATATCATTTTTATCTCTACTTCTCTGTTTTCCTCTAGTATATGGAACTATACAATAAGTACAAAACTTATCGCATCCATACATAATATTAACAAAAGCTTTGTATTTGTTTTCGCGTTTAACTGGAATTCCTTCAGTAATATTACCCTCTTTACTAAATACTTCTACATACTGTTTACCGGTTTTAATTGATTCATTTAATACGTATGGAAGTCTATGCATATTATGAGTACCAAATACAAAATTAACATATTTGTATTTCTTCATTAAATCTTCAACAACTTTTTCTTCTTGAGCCATACATCCACAAAGACCAATAATTAGATTTTTATTGTCTTCTTTAAGATGCTTAAGTCTACCTAACATACCAAAGGCTTTATTATGAGCATTCTCTCTAATGCTACACGTATTAAGAATTATTAAATCAGCTTTTTCATAGTCTAACTCTTCAGTAAAACCAAGTTGTTCAAGCATTGCTTTAATATTTTCAGAATCATGTTCATTCATTTGACATCCATAAGTCTTAACATGATACTTTTTATTTAAACCAATATTAACAATACTAGAATCTAATTCATAAAATTCTTTTTCTACTTTATCATTATTCCTTTTTCTTGCTTCATTATAATTTGGTAATTGCATACTAAATCACTTCCGTTTATTAATTCTACCATATTTTATCGAAAATAAAAAGAAGATTAATATCTTCTTTCTTAACTAAATAATGCTTCTTTTAGATATACATCCATTCTTCTTGTTTTATTATTTATAACTTCTTCTTTAATAGCATCAAAGTTTTCTTTTAAATAATTAATAATTTCTTTAACTCTTGGTGAAATTTCTTTATATTCAAGATTATCAATTATCATTTCTAAGTTATTTAATCTAGTATACTTACCAAAATTATGAGATTTTATATAAGTATCATAGAATTTCTTAAATGAGTGAACTCCTACTTCATTAAATCTTTCATCTTCTAATATTTTAGAAGTAATAAGAGTATTACCATTTTTAATGGATTTATCTAAAATTGTCTCTCCATTATTATTTCTAATATTTGGAATAAATTTTTTAATTTTTCTTAACTCTTTATATATATCAATTGTACTTAAATTATTAATTGATAATAAAATATGAGCAAATGTGTCTCCATCATTATTTTGATGATTTACATCCCAGTTTTTATTCTTCATATGTTTAAGTACTAAATCGTATTGTCCTCTTTTTAATAATTTAGTAATTATAGTGTTGCCGTCTTCATCAGTGACATTAATATCAAATGTCTTTTTTGAAATTATTTTATCCAAAATTGATAAGTGTCCTTCTTTAAGAAGTTCAAATATCAGCGATGGATCTGCCTCGCAAGCATTAATAGTTTTTGTCTCATCGTAAAACATGTTTATATACACCTCTTTCGTACGTGACAGTTTTATATTCTAACAAAAAAGGTATTAAAAGTCAAATTTCAAACACCCCTGATTTTGCAAGTAAAAATTATCACAAGAAACATTTTAGCCTTAAAAATAAAGCCTTAAAAAAATTTTACAAATAAACAAATTTTCTTCTTATTAACCAATAAGAATGTGCATATTATACCATAAAATAAGAAAAAAGTCAAAAAAAGAGGCCTTACTGGCCTAATAATTATTACATTTTTCTTCTGCTTCTTTACCAATACTTTTTGCTTCACACAAGCAATTAGCATCACCTTTAGCATACTCTATTTTAACTGTTTTAATAGCAAAATTCTTATCTACAGTTATATTATAAATAGCAGTTTCAGTTATATCATCGTAATAGAAACTATATCCATCACAACTATATCTTGTCATATTCATTAATCTATCATCAAAGAAATCTTTTACATATGCAGTTTTTCTAAGTGTTTTTAAAACAATTTCATTGCCATCATCTTTAGTAAAAAACATCATAAGTGGAATCTTTATATTTATTTTATCTGTTTTATAGTTTTCTTTAAAGAATGTTCTATTGCTAATAAGTAATAAAAGAATAATAGAAACTACAACAAGAACAATTCGTTTAAAATAATAACTAAACATTTTAGTCTTATATTCTTTATCTTTTCCATCAAAAGCGCGAGTTAAATTTCTATTTTTTTCAAACATTTTACGAAGTTTTTCGTTATCACGATCTTTTTTCTTTGTTTTACTTTCTTTTTCCATATAAAACACCTTTACATTCCTTCCTAATTTAATTTTATCATAAAAACAATTTTACAAAACAAAAAAGCCATGAAAATTCAAGGCTATTTACATATTTTTATTATACTTATTATACTTATTTTTCTGTAAATTATAGTTTTATATGTAAATTATACACAAAAAAACTAGAGCCTAACTCTAGTTAATCTATCATATGGCGGAGACAGAGAGATTTGAACTCTCGCGACAGTTGCCCGTCCTACACCCTTAGCAGGGGCGCCTCTTCGGCCTCTTGAGTATGTCTCCATGCCTACTTAATAAGTATACATATAATGCCTAATTAAGTCAAGTAA
>JAEEGL011701296.1_pt1 | contig 35639 bp, 27 predicted proteins | sample 9134231 | NCBI WGS metagenome assembly JAEEGL01 (sample SAMN16246548, study PRJNA631951) | gut metagenome | biome: gut microbiome; feature: rumen; material: fiber-attached | host: Bos | place: Iran: Karaj | collected 2018-10
AGCCGGGTGTCAGCAACCTGCTGAGCATTATCTCCGCGCTGTCCGGCGAAGCGCCGGACGCGGTTGCCGCATCGCTGGACGGCCAGGGATACGGTGCGCTGAAAACCCGTACCGCCGACTGCGTGATTGCCGCCCTGGAGCCGCTGCAGACCGAGTTCAAACGGCTGATTGCCGACAAGGAGTACCTGCTGAAGGTGCTGAACAACAACGCGGAACGCGCCGCGTACCTGGCGGCCAAGACCCTGCGCAAGGTGCAGAAGAAGATCGGCTTCGCGCCGCATTCCCTGTGATCTGATCCGATAAAACCACGAGCAACCCTGACGCCCGGTTTAATCCGGGCGCCTCTTGTATCATCTCGAACCAGCCAAACCTTCGATCCGGGTAACGGTTCACAAGCATAGCGACGTAAGGATCCCTTCCGAATCATCTGGCAGGTGCAACATGAAAAAAACGTTCCTATCCCTTCTCCTTTCGCTGGTTCTGTTCCTGGCCGGTGTGTCCTTTGCGGAAGACGATTCGTCTTCCCGCTGGTTCTGCCTGTTCTGCGCTTCGGAAAACACCGGTCCTTCCTGCACGCTCTGCGGCAGGATCCGGGGCATATGGACCTGCGCTTCCTGCGGAACGGAAAACCTGGCCGATACCTGCCGGTCCTGCGGCGCTTCCCGCGAATCATCCCTGAAGGCCCTGGTGGCGGATCAAAACCTGCTGGCCGCCTGGCCGGCTGTCCGCGTGCTTGCGGACGAAGGTTCCGCGGAAGGCATCACCGCCCTCGGGCATTATTACGCGCTGGGGCTCATGGTTTCCCAGGATACCGTGATGGCCCTTTCCTGCTGGCAGATGGCAGGAACCATGGGATACGCGCCGGCATGGATTTCCCTGGCGAAGCTCTATGACCGGGGCGTCCTGGTCAGGCGGGACGACACGAAATCGATGGAGTACTACCGGAAAGCGGCGGACCTGGGCGATCCGGAAGCCGTCTGGAGCCTGGGCACTTTTTACGAGGATGGCTTTTCGGTCCGCCAGGATTATGATAAGGCGCTGGCGTACTATCGGCAGGCGGCCGATCTGGGGTTCGCGGACGCCTGGATGTCCATCGCCTATTGCTGCGATCAGGGGCTCGGCGTCGCGCGTGATGAAACCCTCGCCCTGGAATACTATGAAAAAGCCGCCTCCCTGGGCAGCCACCTCGCCTGTGATTACCTGGGATACCGGTATATGACCGGAGACCGCGTCCCGGCGGATCCCGCCCGGGGAATCGCGTATTATATGAAAGCGGCGGAACTCGGCAACGCCCGCAGCATGTACGCCCTCGGATATGCCTATGAACACGGCGAAGGCGTGGATCCCGATCCGGCCGAAGCCGCCCGCTGGTATGAACTGGCAGCCCTCGCCGGCCGCGTCGACGCCGCGGAAGCGCTGGCGAGGTTAAGTGAACAGTGAATAGTGAACAGTGGTCAGTGATCAGTGGACAGTAGTCAGTGAGATACTTTTCACAAACAGAATTCCCCATAATCGCGTGAAAAAATACGGAGACAGGATATCCTGCCTCCGTTTCCTATTCCACTGACCACTGTTCACTGTCCACTGACCACTGTCCATTAAAAACTGACCACTGTCCACTGACCACTGTCCACTGACCACTGTCCACTGACCACTGTCCACTGACCACTGTCCACTGACCACTGTCCACTGTTCACTGTCCACTGACCACTGAATACTGATCACTGATCGCTGACATACGGTGTCGGCGTCGGCCGGGGTGTCGGCGTCGGCGCTTCGTACAGCGCGTCAATCACCCGCTGGTCGGCAATGCCGTTCGCGTTCAGTCCGTAATCCCGCTGGAACTGTTTCAGGGCGGCCACCGTCCTGTTCAGCATCCTGCCGGTGCACTTCGTTTTGTAATAACCCAGTTCTTTCAGCCGGCACTGCAGCCAGTACACGTCCTCATTGTTGCTCTTTTCCTGCAGTCTCCGTCCGTTCAGTTCCGGTTTGACGTCGCTGCGGTATTCCGGTTCCGGCGTGGGCGTCGGGGTGGTCGCCGGACCGTACGCACTGGAATTCCATGGCGGCAGCTGCAGGGCTGTCTTCAGTTCCTGGTCCGCTTCCGTCTCGTTGCGCCGGGTAATATGCACCACGGTGCCTTCACCGCAGTTGTCATAAATCCATTTGGCGTCGGCCACCGTCAGCCGGATGCAGCCGTGGCTGGCCTTCTGCCCCAGCATTTTATAGCTGGACACCTTCGGATCCTGGATGCTGACCGAATGATAGATAATGGAATGGAAAGCGATCGATCCGTTGATCCGGGTCCAGTAGCGGGCGTATCCGCCCCATTTGGGGAAATAGCACCAGTTGGCCTTCCGTCCGTTCAGCACCCAGTCTCCCGGATCGCTGTCCGTTCCTTCCTTGCCTGTGGAGCAAAGCATCTGGCGTACCGGGACAGTGTATTCGCCGTACTCGTCCCGCCCGTAAACCGACGTGATCTGGTTCCGGACGTCCACGTAAATATAGAACGGTACCGGCGACGGCGTCGGGGTCGGCCTGGGCGTCTGGTCGGGCAGCACCACCCTCGCCGTGTTGAAAATCACGTCCCACGTTTCCTGGTCCACAATTCCGTTGGACGGCAGGCCGTTCTGCGTCTGGATCAGTTTAACGGCCCGTGTGGTGTATTTCATGAAATTGCCGCTGACCTTGCTCGCGTCCAGGTATCCCAGCTCATACAGCCGCTGCTGCAGCTTTTTGACCTCTTCTCCGGAGGAGCCGTTCTTCAGTTTCTTCGTAAACGGAACCGGCTCATCCGGCATTACGACGCCGGCCTCGTCTTCGTCCACCAGGTAATAGTCCAGGTTGGGCACGGGCGTCGGCGTCGGCGCCGCGTCGTCATACCGGCCGATGGCCCGGGAGGAGAACAGCACTTCCTGCGTGTCCGGGTCCGCGACGCCGGTCACTTTCAGGTTGTTGTTCTGCTGGAAGCGTTCCACCGCTTTCTGGGTCGCGTCCAGGAAATTGCCGCTGATCTGGCCTTTGTAGTATCCCAGAACCGTCAGCTGCGTCTGCAGCTCCCTTACGTCGTCCCCGGAAGATCCGTAATGCAGCGGACGGTACATCGTCGTGTAGATCACCATCTGCGTCTGCACGTCCGCGATACCGGTTTCCGCGAGATTGAATTCGTGCTGGAACGCCTTGACCGCGTCCCGCGTCGCGGTTCCGAAATTGCCGCTCAGTTCCCCGGAATAATATTTCAGCTCTTTCAGCCGTGTCTGCATGAAAAGCACATCGTCCCCGCTGTCTCCCTGCTGCATTTCCCGGACGGCCTGTGTTTCGACTTCTGCCTCAATCGTCTCCTCTATGTCGACCGGGATCACTACGGAGTCATCCTCTTCGGCATATACAATATACAGCAGCCCGCCGATCATCAATACCGCGGCTACCAGAAAGCATAAGAATCGACGCATACCAATCTCCTTGTAAATACCGTACTACCGGTCACTGACCACTGATCACTGACTACGCTCCCGGCCTGTTAATTCCAGATCTGGGTCGCGCCCTGCCCGTATCCGGCAGGCAGCACGTCATCCCTCCGCAGGACAAATCCCAGGTCCGCGTTATAGTTCGGGCAGTCGCTTTCCACCGCGATGTCGTAAGCGTAACAGACGCTGCCGTCTGTCTCTTCCAGCACGGACGCGATAATCGGAATATCCGTGCGGCGGACAGTGGGTTTCACTTCCGAAGGCGCGGTAACGATCAGCGTATACACGGCTGGATACAGATCCGGCAGCCGCCAGAAGCCATACTGGTCCGTCACCGTTTCCGCGACGGTGAAGCCGTTCCGCTGGGCTTCCACGCGTACGCCGGGAATGCCGCCCTCGCCGGCACCCTGCAGTCCGTCCCGGTTCAGGTCCAGCCAGCATATATCGCCCAGCGCGCCCGGAAGCACGCATCCGATGTCCATGCCTTCCCGGTCTTCGCCCATGTGCAGCATGATCGGATCCGACTTGCCGTTCCGGTTCACCGTATCTGTCATCACAGAGACAGTGCCGCCGCCCAGCCTGCTGTCGTCGGGCTCGATGATTACGCTGCCTTCCGGCGCCGTCGCTTGCAGCACATAGGTGCCGGGCAGCAATCCGGCAAAGCTGTACTCGCCTTCCTCTCCGCTGGCCGCTGTTCCGACGGTTGCTCCGTTTTCATCCGTCAGGGTAACGGTCATTCCGCCCAGCAGTTCGGTGGTGTCTCCCCGGTTGATCCAGGCCCGGCCGCTGATCTTCGTGTAACGGACGATTCCCAGCAGCAGGCTGTCGCAGGTCTCGTCTTCTTCCAGCCGGATACCGGTCATTTCCAGCCTTCCGTCTCTTTCGGCAAACTGGTTGTCGCCTGCTGTCGGCGCGATGGTGTTTTCATCCAGCGCATAGAACACGGTAAAGTTCCCGGGAATCATTCCGGCCGCGGTAAAGTATCCCTCCGCGTCCGTCGCCGGGGTATCAAATACGTTGCCGGTCGATTCGTCGACCACGGTGACCGCCAGTCCGGCCGGCGTCTTTTCTCCGTCGTCAAACAGGCCGTTGTAGTTCTCGTCCATCCAGACGCGTCCGCGGATGGACGCGGGGCGGACGGCGCCGGTCATCTGCCCGGTCCACGCGGCTCCCATGGGCAGATCCAGTTCCACGCTCTGCGTCGTCTTGCCCGCGGTCAGCGGCAGTTCCAGGCTGTCCGTACGGCTCATGGCAAATCCTTCCGGGCAGGCTACCCGGAGCGTGTACACGTCCGGGCGCAGCGCGGTCAGTTCGAACGTACCGTCCGCGCCGGATACCGCCGTCACCTCTTCCAGGTCGTCCCGCGACGGAATCAGCGTTACGGTCATGCCGGCCAGGTTTTCTTCCCCGGGATCCTGGGTTCCGTTCCCGTTATGGTCCTGGTAGGCGGCGCCTTCAATGCGTCCGAGCGCCAGCGCGCCGCACAGCGGCGCCTTCTCATAGCCGCCTGTCACAAATCCGAAGCTCTCCGTCCTGCCGACGGCGCCTTCCCCGGAAATCCGGTTTCCGTTTTCAGCGGTTTTCGCGACCACGGCGTTGTCCGGCATGAGATATTCCACATAATAGCGGCCGGGCATCACGGCGTCGAACAGGTAATGCCCGTCCTCGCCGATCTCCGCCCGGAAGGCTTCCTCGCCGTCTTCCGAAACCAGCCGGACGGTCACGCCTGGCAGTCCGTTTTCCCCGTCGTCCCGGATGCCGTTGTCGTTCCGGTCGGCAAACACTTCGCCTTCCACCGTACCGGGTTTGATCATGCCGATATCCATTCCGGTAATCGTGTCCGCGATCCCGACGGTGAACAGTTCGGAATATCCTTCCCCGCCGGTTTTGTTCAGCACGACGTTGCCTTCCCCGAGCTTCGTAAAGGCATATCCCTTCACCGCCTGCACGCTCAGCCGGTACTGTCCCGGAGGAACGCCGATGAGTTCATACAGGCCTTTAACGCTGGTTTTGTCGGCCGCGACGACGTTGCCGTTCTCATCCGTCAGGGAAACCAGGTAATTGGAAACGATCTTTTCCTTGCCGTTCATCGTGGCGGAAAAATCGTCGTCCATATAGACCGTGCCTTTGACGGTCGCCGGATAGATGGCGCCGACCGCGATCTCCCGGGATTCCCCGTCTTCCAGCCTGAAATCGTTCCAGAAGTTCTCCCGCCGGTCGGGCCTGCTAACGAACCGGTTCCCCAGCTCGCCTTCCGCGGTCACGGTAAAGGTGCTTCCGTCGTCCGGCAGCAGCGCCCTGATCTTATAGACGTTGCCCCGCAGCGCGGTGATCGTGAACCGTCCATCCTCGCCGGACACCGCGGTTGAAATGGTTTCGTCGTCCTGCTGTTTCAGGGCGACCATCTTGACGCCGGCCAGCGGCTGCTCGCCTTCGTCATAGTAGCCGTTATAGTTCGCGTCGATATAGCAGATGCCCGTCACTTCCGCGGCGCGGGTGAATCCGATGTTTTCATTGGTCTTGTTGACCTTGTCGTTCAGGTTGATCTGCTTGGATTTCTGCGAAGCGCCGTTTGAAGTGAAAACAGACCGTATCCCGCGTTCTTCGGAAGGCCTGGTAAACATCATACCTTCCGGGACGTAAACCGTCAGGTTGTAGGACGCGTAGCGCACCCGGGAAATCTTCCATGTGCCGTCCGGATTGGAGACTGTTTCATAATGCAGGCCGTTTTTCTGTCCGTCCAGGGAAAGCTTTACGCCGCCCAGCGGCTTGTCGCCTTCTTTGTACACGCCGTCCGCCGTACCGGCTTCCTCCCAGCAGAAGCCGCTCACGGAATAGGCCTGCTGGATCGCGCCGCCCTGCATGGTTTCCCTGCCGGCGGAAATCGTTATTTCATTACTCACGCAGTATCCGGCGATCGTCGGCATGAAAGCGTTCGCGGTCAGCTGTTCGTCCCCGCCGAAAGACGTGCACGCCTGATCCTCCGGGGTATACATCCGGGTCGTATAAGTGCCGGCCGGGATGTTCTCCATCAGCGCCATACCGTCGGTTCCGGTCACGGCGCCCGTGACGATCCGGTCTCCCTGCATCAGGCAGATGGTGATGCCGGCGACGCCGTCCTCGTGGTTCCCCTGTTTGCCGTCGCTGTTCTTGTCATTGAAGACCAGTACCCGGAGGCTGCCGGTATTCTCTCCCGGCTCCAGCGCGGGAATGGCGGACACGTCAGGCGCCTCATCCTCCGCAAAAACGGCTGCCAGGCCGCAGGCCAGCAGCAGGCAAAGCATCATGGAAAGAATTCCGATCGCTTTTTTCATTTTCGTTCAAACCTCCGAATAAAGATGATAACGCGCTTTTCCGGAAACCGGAAGAGCGCGCTGGGCGGGTCGGTTGTCCCGGTCGTTTACGGATTCAGTTCAGTGTCAGCGTATCCCGCACCTTGCGGTATACGTCCTCAAACGCTTCCTGCAGATCGCCGCCCGGATAAGTGGCCGCCAGGATATAAAGCGTCTTGTTGTAGCAGTTGACGATCACCCGTCCGCCGACCTTCGCGCCGTTCCCTTTCAGGGTGCCCTTAAACCGCGTATACCGGCCCTTGTTATCAATAAACTTGGTCTTGGGGTTCTCCGCGGTGGATTTTTCATCCTTGATCCTGATAAAGTTATAGCTCGCCACGTCGTAGTTGTCGAACTTGGCGAATCCCAGCCCGTTGCGGATCGAATCCCGGACGGCCTTGACTTCCTTGTCCAGGTCGTTTTTCGAGTATTGGTTGTTGACCGGAACCACACGGATCTTGATCTGCCCCGCGTAATCCAGCGACGTATCCGGATTTGTCAGGATATAGGTGTCCATCGAGTCGCCGCCCGGTTCCCAGCTCGTCGGCCCCTGCAGGATCCAGCCGTTCGGCCCCTGGAACGACAGATGCAGCTCGGCGGCTTCATATGTCGTGTAATCGCTGTCTTTGAACTCGATCTTGGGCACCGGCGTCGGCGTCGGTTTGTTGATGGGGTCGATCGGTACGGGAGTCGCTCCCGCGTAGGCACTGTTGACCGTCGGCGCGGGGGAAGGCGTGGGCGTCAGGGCGACGTTGATGACGATTTCCTCTTCCTGTCCGCCTTCTTCCGCTTCCGGGTTGTACTGCGGGTCGTCAAAATCAATCGTGCTGCCGCCGCCGTAGAGCTCCGTCAGGTCCGGAATCAGCCCCGTCTCCTGCTGTTCAGGAATCGGCGCGTATGTCGGCGTCGCCGTCGGCGGCGTATCGGAATAGATTTCCTGGTCCTGCGGCTGGCAGGCCGTCAGCAATACGGCGCACAGCACCAGCAGCGTCAGGCTCAGGATCCGCTTCTTCCACATGCTCATTTCCTCCGTAAAATCAAATATCCCTCACTGTATTCAAGGGAAAACAAGTAATCACTGACCGCTGTCCACTGACCACTCATTCGGCATCCTCGGTATACTTCGGATGGTAAACTCTCCGGTCCAGGCTGAAAATCTTCTCGCTGAAGGCGCCCTCCGGCGTTTTGTCCGTCGCGCCTTTCATGGTGTTCATCCGGGCGTCCATCATATCCAGCCAGTGCAGCGCTTCCGCCTCCGGGAACATAGGCGCCTTCGGGCTGCCGTATTCCGCTTCCCCGTGATGGCTCAGCAGCATATGCTCCAGCAGTACCACGCATTCCCCGTGGATACCCAGCCGGTCCGCCGTCCGGTTCAGGTTGGTGATGCCGCGCACCAGGTGCCCCAGCAGCTGGCCGTCCCGCGTATAGTCGGATACGTTCCCGGCCCGGTCGCTCTTCAGCTCTTCCATCTTTCCCAGGTCGTGGATGATCACGCCGGCCAGCAGCAGGTCCCGGTTCAGCCAGGGATAGATTTCCAGCATGGCTTTCGCCATGCGCAGCATGTCCGTCGTGTGGTGCAGCAGGCCGCTGCGTTCCGCGTGGTGCATCCGCTGCGCCGCGGGAAACCAGCTCAGGTCGCTCCCCGCTGTTTCCAGCATTCCGGTCGTCAGCTGTTTCAGCTTCTCGTTCCGGAAGGAGGCTACGGTTTCCCGGATCTCCGCCATCATGTCCGCCGGCGGCCGCGGCGCGCACGGGACCAGGCTGTTCATGTCCACCGGGTCCCCGTCGGTCGCTTCCCGCCATTTTTCAACGCGCAGCTGCAGCCGCCCGTTATACTCCTGTACGGTTCCCCGGACTTTGACCGTCTTTCCGCTTTCCGGGGTTTCCTCGTTCGGGTCCCAGTTCCAGATCTTGCAGTTGATCTCCCCGGTCCGGTCCGTCAGGTTCATATCCACATAATCGTTGCCTTTGCTGTCTTTCCGCCTGTCCGCCGAGCGGATCAGCAGGAATCCTTCAAACCGCATATCCTTCTGCAGCTGGCAAACCGTGTAATTCTCCATTCATTAGCCTCCGGTTCATTGCTTACCACGGCGCGTTTCCCGAGTCTCCGCTCTCCCGCGCCAGGTTGGCGAACGTTGTGTTCTCGCTCAGCCAGGCCAGCTTCACCGTTCCGAGGGGACCGCTGCGCTGTTTGGATATGCTGACTTCGGCAATGTTCTTATCTTCTGTGTCTTTATTGTAGTATTCTTCCCGGTGCAGGAACATGACCACGTCCGCGTCCTGCTCAATGGAGCCGGAATCGCGCAGGTCGCTCAGCACCGGCCGCTTGTCCTGCCGGTCTTTGTTGGCGCGGCTCAGCTGGGCGCAGGCCATCAGCGGCACCTTCAGCTCCAGCGCGATCGCTTTCAGCTGGCGGCTGATTTCGCTGACCTCGAGCTGGCGGCTTTCGGTGCGTCCATCCGCCCGCATCAGTCCCAGGTAGTCCACCACGATCAGATCCAGGCCCTTTTCCATCATCAGCCGGCGGCATCTGGACCGGAGCTGGGTGGGCGTAATCCCCGCCGTATCGTCGATATACATGGGCGCCCTCGCCATCCGGTCAAACGACTGGCTCAGCTTGACCCAGTCCTGGTCGGTCAGCGTTCCTTTCCGGACCCGCTGCATGTCCACCCGCGCGTCGGAACAGAGCATGCGCATCGCGATCTGCTCCCGGGGCATTTCCAGCGTGAATACCGCGACGGTTTTCCCCCTGCGGACGCTGGCATGCTGCGCGATGTTCATCGCGAAGGATGTTTTACCCATGGAAGGCCGCGCGCCGACGATAATCAGCTCGCCGCCGTGCAGCCCGGTCAGCATATTGTCCAGGTCGATAAAGCCCGTCGGCACGCCGTTGATCTCGCCGTGGAGCTTGGCAAGCTCATCCATCTGGTCGTACGTCTTGACCAGCACCTCGCTCAGGGGGACGAGCGTTTCATTGCCCGACCGGTTCATCGCGATATCAAAAACGGCCTTTTCGGCGTTGGTCAGGATGTTTTCCACCGGTTCCTGCTGGGTGAAACACTCTCCGGATATTTTCCGGCAGGCCTGGATCAGCCGGCGCATGATGCTCTTCTGGAGCACGATATTGATATACGCCTGAACGTTGGCGGAGGTCGGAACGGCGTTCATGATCTTCATCAGGTACGTGTTCCCGCCGATGCCGTCCAGCGATCCCTTGCGGGCCAGCTCGGTATGGACTGTCACCAGGTCCACCGGCGACCGGTTCCTGAAAAGATTGCAGATCGCGATGAATATTTCCTTGTGTTCCGGCTGGTAGAAATCATCCGGCTTCAGCTGCTCCGTCGCGTTGAGCACGGCGGTGCTGTCCTGGAGCATCGCGCCCAGGACACTGATTTCCGCCTCAACGCTGTTGGGCGGTACCGCGCCTCTCAACTCTTCCGGATTAGCCATCGTTATCGTTTCCCCTGCCTGCCATTCCGGGCGAAGCGATGATGAACTGTCCAAATCTTCAATTTGGGTAACAGTTCACATACATGGAGATGTAAGAATCTCCCCATTTTCCCGCGCCCGAAACCAAATCACTGATCACTGTTCACTGATCACTGTTCACTGTCCCCCGACCACTGACCACTGACCACTGTCCCCTGACCCCTGATCACTGTCCACTGACCCCTGTCCACTGATCCCTGACCCCTATTTCTGGATCGGCACCACGTTCAGCTTCATCTTGGTGGTGATGCCGGAATACAGCCAGATGGAAATCTCCCGGATCCCGATTTCCCGGATCGGTTCTCCGATATCGATCTTCCGCTTGTCGGCCTTGATGCCGTGCTGCTGTTCCAGCGCGTCCGCGACCTCAGCCGAAGTAACGCTTCCGTACAGGCGGCCCTTTTCACCGCACTTGACCTGGAGCGTAACCGTCTTGTTTTTCAGCAGCTCCGCCTTGGCCATGGCTTCGGCACGCATTTCCGCTTCCCGGGCATCCTGTGCCGCCCGTTTCCGGGAAATTTCCTTCAGCGCGCCCGGGGTGGCTTCCGCGGCCAGCTTCTGGGGGAACAGAAAGTTCCGGGCATATCCGTCGCTGACTGTAATAATATCGTCCCGTTTACCCACGTTCCGGACATCCTTCAGCAATACTACCTTCATTCCTGTTCGGCCTCCTTTTTCGGACGCAGATTTCGCGCGTCCCTTCTCTGATCAATCAATCCCGCGATGATCGGGATAATCGGCGCCAGTACGGACAGCACCACGGACCATATGTTCCGCATCGTGCTCCTGATCCCCATGCGTTTGCCCAGCCATTGCAGGAAGCAGATGCCCTGGAGCATGAACGCGATCCGGAAAACGTCTGAGCACAGCGTGCCCAGGTATCCGCTCACTCCGTCTCCGGAAAGAAGCGAAACCAGCCATCCGATCATCAGCGCCCAGACCGCCCTTCCCATCCGGCGGGGCATATACCACTTGTCCAGTGTGGGAAGCAGGCCTTCCTGCCCGTTCTTCCTCCGCCGCCAGTCCGGCAGGATGGTGCACAGGAAGGCGGTCAGCGCGGTATGGTAAAGCAGCGCGTCGCACAGGAACGTCGGGAGCATCTCTTCCAGCGTGACCCGCAGGCTGAAAAGCAGCTGCAGCCGGTCCGCCTCCTCAAGCCGGACGCCGCCCATGGACCGCGTAGCCGGAACCAGCGTATCCGCACGGCACCAGCCCATGCTGTATGCGTTCGCGAGAATCGTGTCCCGCTCCGGGCTGGCGTTGATCAGGTCGCAGACCTTTTGGGCCAGGCTGACGGATACGGGGCCGTTCGTCAACTGGTGCAGCGTAATCAGCCCGGCGCACCATGTCACCAGGCACAGCGCGCACCAGAGTACCGGGCGAAGCAGCGGTTTCCGAACCGGAACGCACGATGCCGCCAGGTTCCCGGCGCACCAGATCAGCGCTGTCGGCAGAGCCGCTCCGGGCAGGACAAATCCGCAGGCTACCGCGGTCGCGGCGCATACGCCTGCCGTGCCGGCCCATCCGCAATAATAGGACAGCAGCGCGGAGGCAACCGGCAGCAGAAGCAGCGCTTCCAGCAGGAACGGAATGCCTGCCATGGACGCCAGCGCGATTACCACCATCAGCGCCGCCGGTACCAGCAGCCTGATCTCCTGTTTCTTTTCAGCCATTCCGCCACCTCCTTCGCATATTATATCACTATATTTTATCCCATCTCACCCGAAAAAGCAACCTCTCGCCGAATGTTTCCGGCCGGGAAGAAAACACAGCCCGGATGATCTTTTCCGGGCTGTGGCGTCATCGCTGATCCGGTGCGGCATCTGCCGCGAAACCGTTTAATAATCCGCCTGGTAAGGCAGCACGGCGACGATCTCATCCTCGATATAGACAATGCGGTACATGGCGGCATGGTCGCAGTAATTGTTGAAATCGTTCATATTCCGCGCCCGGACCGGGTTTTCGATATTGCCGTAATACAGGGTCGCGTTTTCCTGGCAGACGTAATTGTAGTGTTCCACCGCCTTGTTCGTGAATGTGGATACGTTGCCGCTCTGGTAAGTCACGGACACCAGGTCCGCGTCGATATACCATTTGTTGTCCTTGAATTCGATGGCGTTGATAAAGCCTGCGGATACCTTGGTCCTTCTCTCGCTGGGCCGACGCTGGATAAATACGGTGTAATCCCTGTACTGCCCGTGCGGAGTGCTCACCCGGATATCAATCTGTTTCGGGTTGTCGTCCATTTTGGCGACCTGGAACTCCACGCCCTGCGCGACGTATTGTCCGTTTACCGTGATGGTATAGGTGGGATCGTTCGCGGTCATGGTGAACTTGGGATTGCTGACCCAGGATGCGACGGTCAGGATATAGCAGTCCACCGTGGGATTGAAATACTCCGGCAGCATCCTTCCGGTATTCTTGCAGTTATGCGTCAGGGACATCAGCAGCGGCGGGTCTTCCTCCACATAACCTTCCGCCGGGGCAGCGCACGGAACCAGGATCGTCATGGCTGTCAGCATGCACGCGAGAATGAGAAGAATTGTCTTTTTCATAAGATTGACACGCTCCCTTTTCTGGTCTGATCAATATCCGCACCGGCTCCCGGTGGGGTCTTTCATCCATACAAACGCCCGACCGTCCGGTTTTCTTCCGCGTTTTTGAAAAAAAAATGAACGACTGCCCGGCAGGAACGTCCCGCCGGGCAGTCATCAGGCTATTCTGTGATTATTCCGCTTTGGCAACCCCGATCACATGGGGATTCGCGCCTTCATACCAGTACAGGTAGGCTTCGATGTCCACCACGTCGCCCGCGTTCAGCGCCGCGGCAGCCTTGTACACTTCGGTTTCCGCGTTGGTCAGGTAGAACTCGATGCAGAAATTGACCACCTGGCCGTCCTTGGACGCGGTGACGTAGATATCGTCTTCTCCGACTTTGTCGTCTTTGTAGGCGATCGCGTCAATGGTCATGCCCTTGAAGGAAACCTTCTTGTTCATGTTCTTGATCAGCTCGTCCGTGCCGATCTTGTCGGTCACGTCTTCCGCTTCCGCGATGAATGGATCGCCCTCGCCGAATTCAAAGGACGCGTCCATGATTTCCACTTCGCCGCCCCATTCGCCTTTAAATCCTTTCACAACGATCGGCGTGCCGGGAACCAGCTTCGCGGCATCCTCTTCGGAGCAGGCCATGTTGTAAATGAAGTAGGCGCCGTCCGGACTCTGGGCGTAAACGGTAATCTTTCCGTCCCACCAGCTCTGGGTCGCCTGCACATAGGTGGAAACTTTTACTTCATCATCTTTTGCGGCCGCCGCGTATTCTTCGTAGGTCATCACCGGAATATCCGCCGGTACTTCGGGCTGCTCTTCCGCTTTGGTTTCTTCAGGCTTTTCTTCAGCCTTGGCTTCTTCGGGCTGTTCTTCCGCCTTGGCTTCTTCGGCCTTCGCTTCTTCCGGTTTGGCTTCTTCCGCTGCCGGCTCGGCCTTCGCGGCGTTCTCCAGCTCCTCGATCTTCTTGGTCAGCTCTTCCTTCGCGGCGTTCGCTTCTTCCAGCTCTTTTGTCAGCTGTTCCTTCGCGGCGTTCGCTGCCTCCAGGTCCTTCGCGGCCTGTTCCTTCGCGGTGTTCGCTTCTTCCAGGTCCTTCGCGGCCTGTTCCTTCGCGGTGTTGGCTGCTTCCAGGTCCTTCGCCAGCTGTTCCTTCTCGGCGTTCGCTGTTTCCAGGTCCTTCGCGGCCTGTTCCTTCGCGGTGTTGGCCTCTTCCAGGTCCTTCGCCAGCTGTTCCTTCGCGGTGTTGGCTTCTTCCAGGTCCTTCGCCTGCTGCTCAAAATCGCCTGCGCTTGCGGTCATGGCGGCGACTTCTTCCTCCAGCTGGCCTACCTTGGCTTTTGCCACTGCCGCTTCTTTCCGGGCGCTTTCCCTGGCGGCGCTGACCTTCATGATCGTTTTCCGCGCTTCCTGGTACTGCGTCTGAAGATCCTGGGCCTTCGTGTCCTTATCGCCGATATTTGTATTCAGCTCGCCGATCTGTGTATCGCGGTCTGATACATCCTTGTTCAGTCCCTCGATTGAGGTGTTCAGCTCGCCGATCTGCGCCTCACGGCTTGCCACGTCTCCCTTCAGTCCTTCAATCGTGGCGCTCAGCTGGGAAATCTCGTCCTTCTTGCTCTCGATGTCTGTCGTCAGGCTTTTATTCTGCCCGTTGACGTTCGCGAACAGAATGCACATGACGACGGCCAGAACGGCCAGGATGGAAATAATGGCTACAGCGGTCTCCTTCTTCATACGACAATCCTCCCCCAATGTTCAGTTAATCCCAAAAACCGGAATCAGGGCCCGTAGCAACGCCCTTTGATTTACCCGTATTATAGCGTGGCCGGCATTGCGTTGTCAATCGTTTCGTTGCTTCATTTCTGCTTGAAATGTGCACATGAAAACAGCCGCGGAATTCTTGACAAAGGTGGTGAATTTGATCATACTTATGCTGTGGGGAAATGCTCCCCGATAAGGAAACCATAAAGGATGTAACAGGCACATGTTTGAAAGGTTCGAAGTCATTCCCAACGCGGAAATGAGTCAGTATACAACCCTGAAGCTCGGCGGCCCGGCGGACTGGTTGGCGTTTCCCCGCAGCCGCGAAGAAATCGCCGCCATGTTCCAGGAAGCCGGCGCGAACGGAATCCCTGTCACGGTAATCGGCCACGGGAGCAACCTGCTGGTGCTCGACGGCGGAATCCGGGGCCTGGTGATTCGGGTGGAAAAAAATATGCGCGGGATTTACCGGCACGGATGCCGTGTGATTGCCGATGCCGGGGCAATGCTCGGAACGGTCGCGTCCTTTGCGGCTGACGCGGGTCTGTCCGGGCTGGAATTCGCTTCCGGCATTCCGGGTACCGTCGGCGGCGGCGTCACGATGAACGCCGGCGCGTATGACGGCGAAATGTCCCAGGTGGTCGTCCAGGTGGACGGCGTGTATCCGAATGGAAAGCCGGTATCCCTCTCCGCCGGGGAAATGGCTTTCGGATACCGGACGTCCGCCGTAAAACAGATGAATTTCGTCGTGACCGAGGTCACTTTTGAGCTGAAAAAAGGCGATCCCGAGGCGATCCGGGAACGGATGCGCGAACTCAACGCCCTGCGGGCGGAAAAGCAGCCGCTGGACGTTCCGAGCGCCGGCAGCACTTTCAAACGCCCGGAAGGATTCTACGCCGCGGCGCTGATTGACCAGTGCGGGCTGAAGGGGTACAGCGTCGGCGACGCCATGGTCAGCATGAAACACGCCGGTTTCCTGGTCAATACCGGAACAAGCAGCGCGGATTACAAAACGCTGATGGATAAGGTTCAGTCCATTGTGGAGGAACGGGCCGGCGTCCGTCTGGAACCGGAAATCCGGATCCTGGGCGAGGAGGAACGGGCATGAAGTACCTGATCGTAACCGGTCAGAGCGGCGCGGGAAAATCAGCCTGCGTCCGTTTCCTGGAAGACAAGGGCAGCTTCTGCATGGACAACATTCCGCCCATGATGATTCCGAAGCTGATTGAAGCCTTCGATACCACGCATACCCGCTACCAGACGGCCACCTTCGCGGTGGATGTGCGCAGCGGCGAATTCTTTGACGCCGCCGCCGTAGCCCGCATGATTCGGGAACTGGCCCAGATGGGCCACATGATCGAAACGATCTTCATGGAAGCCAGCGACGAAACCATCCTCAACCGCTATAAAGAAACGCGCCGGGACCATCCGCTGAGCCAGGAAGGGCTGACGCTGACCCAGGCGATCGTGGAGGAACGGGTCCGCCTGCAGCCGCTGCGGGAGATCGCGAACCATGTGATTGACACCACCAATATTTCCTCGCGCACGATGAACCGGCTGCTGGAAAAGCACCTGGGCAATCTGGCGACGGATGAGCCGTCCATGCGGGCGGAAGTCATGAGCTTCGGATTCAAGCGCGGGCTCCCCCGCCAGGCGGACCTGGTGGTGGACGTGCGTTTCCTGCCCAATCCGTTTTATATTGACGCGCTTTGCCGCCACAGCGGACTCGATGAGGACGTGAAAGCGTTCGTCATGGAGCATCCCGTCACGAAGGAATTCATGGAAAAATGGAAGGACCTGCTGACTTTCCTGATCCCGCATTATAAGGACGAAGGCAAGCACCGGGTCGTTATCGCCGTCGGATGCACCGGCGGCGCGCACCGCAGCGTGGCAATCGCCGAGGCCATCGGTGAATTCCTGCGGGAACAGGGGATGCCCACCGAAATCAATCACCGGGACCTGATTCTGGAGCAGGCCCGGTGGAACACGCCTGTTGAGGAAGGCGAATCATGAAAAAAGACGAAAGGCAGAGCTTTTCGGCCCGGGTGAAAGCGGAGCTGATCCGCCTGCCGGCCGGCAAAAGCTGCTGCATGCTGAGTGAGATTTCCGCGCTGACGATGACGTCCGGCCACCTGGCCTTCCGGGGCGGCGGATGGATGTCCGTCAGCTGGCGCCTGGAAGACGCGGGAACCGCGCGGCGTCTCTTTCTGCTGCTGAAAAAACGGCTCGGCGTCAATCCGACGCTGCACTTTACGCAGACCTCCCGCCTGGGCGGGCGGCGGACCTGCGTCCTGACCCTGAACGGAGAAGACGCGCGGACGCTGCTGAACGCCCTGCATATGACCGAGACGGACGAGAACGGGCAGATTCATCTGAAGCGGACCGTTCCCCGGCATCCCCTCACCCGGCAGTGCTGCCGGAAAGCGTTCCTGCGCGGCGCGTTCCTGGGCGCGGGCACCGTCACCAACCCGGAAAAAGGGTATCATTTCGAATGGAAAGCGGATGACGACCATCTGCCCGGTATGCTGGAAAAACTGCTGGAAAAATGCGGGCTTCCGTTCCACAGTTATACACGCAAAGGCCAGGAGGTCGTCTATTTCAAAGGCGCGCAGCAGATTGCCGATATGCTGGCGCTCATCGGTGCCGGCCAGAGCGTGCTGGCCATGGAAACCATCCGGGTCGGCAAGCAGGTGAAGGCGGCTGCCGTACGGGCCGCCAACTGCGATGAACACAACGGGGAAAAAATGCTCGATGCCGCCCAGAAACAGGTGGAAACGATCCGGCAGATTTCCCTGAAACAGGGATTGTTTACGCTGCCTCCCGGCCTGCAGGCCGTCGCGCGCCTGCGCCTGGACCATCCGGAGCTGAGCCTGAAAGAGCTCGGGGAAATGATGGATCCTCCGGTCGGGAAAAGCGGTGTGAACCACCGGATGCGGCGGCTGATGGAAATCGGCGAGAATCTGAGCGCGGGGGTATGAGACGGTGATCATTGCCATTGTCTATACGCTGATGTACCTGTTCTTCGGGGTAATATCAGTACGCTTTCTGCTGCCCCGGCACCGTCCGCTGAACCGGCTGTGGCTGGGGATCAGCTTCGGGCTGCTGCTGGAAATGTGGCTGCCGGCCATATGCGCTTACTTTTTCAGGTTTACCGAACCGGCGCACGGCGCGGCGGCTGTCCTGCTTTCCCTGGTCACCCTCCTGTGTGTCGTTTTCGGGGACAAGCGGCCGCCGGCCCGGTGGGACGAGAAGGAAAACGTCCTGCTGAAGCAGCTGATGATGGTGGCGCTTCCGCTGACCATGCTGAGCGCGTGCCTGCAATACACGCACGTCATGCGGGTGGATATGTACGGCAACTGGCATGTCGGCCAGAGCACCTACGGCGACCTGCCGATGCACCTGAGCTTCATCACCAATCTTGTCGGCAAAAAATTCCCCCCGGATTATTCCTTTTATCCGGGCTCCAGGCTGAGCTATCCCTTCCTGGCGGATTCGCTGAGCTCTACGTTTTATCTGTACGGAACAGGCCTGCAGGCAGCCGTCATTATCCCGGCCGTCCTGATGATGGCGCTGTGTTTCACCGGTGTGATGGTGCTGGCCCGGGAACTGACCGCCGGAAAAAAGACGGTGATCCTGGCGGCGCTGCTGTTCTTCCTGAACGGCGGCCTGGGCTTTATCTACAATTTTGACCTGGTCGGCGAAAGCGCGCCGTCTGCATTGGGCGGCGCCCTGGAGAATATCTTCGGAAAAGGAAACGTCCCTGCCGCGATCAGCGGCCTCGACGGGAACAGTTATAAGATCGACGCGGATTATCGTCTGACGGTTCAGAGCATGCTGGAAAAGTTCCTGGGCGCGGGAAATGTGCCTGACTACGCGGCCGGTGCGGACGGAAGGCTGTATCAGATCAAGAAGCTGGTCCTCGGCAGGTCGGTGGGCGGATCGGGCGTTTCCGGTCGGATTAAATATATCCTGGAAGAATACTACCAGGCGCCGACCAACCGGCCGGGAGATCTGAACCTCCAATGGAGCAACGTCATCTGCGACCTGATGATTCCCCAGCGGACGCTGCTGGGCGGATGGTGCATGGTGATTCCCTGTTTCTATCTGTTCAGCGCGGCTTTCCGTCCGCGGAAAGTCAGCGAGGACCGCGGCGGGAGAGCGCTCGTCCTGCTGGCCGTTTGGGCCGGCGCCCTTCCCCTGGTTCATACCCACAGCTTCCTGGCCCTCGCGCTGATGTCCTTCGGCGCCATGGTGTATGACCTGATTCACGGAGACCCGAAGGATCTTGAAACCAGGCGGCCCAGGAGCCGGATCCTGGCGCGTTACGCGGTATACGGTATCATTGCCGCCGCGCTTGCCCTTCCGCAGGTCATCTCCTTTACGTTCGACCAGGTGCATAACAGCGATACCGTCGGGGGATTTATCCGGTTCCAGTTCAACTGGGTGAATAATCCCTCCGGAAAAGGCATGCGGGATATGTACCTGTGGTTCTATATCAAGAATATCGGCCTGCCGTTTATCGTCCTGATCCTGGCGCTGTTCGAGAAAAACCCCCGGCACCGGCGGATTTTCGCCATGATGCTTCCGGTGGTCCTGGCGGCGGAGTTCGTCGTCTTCCAGCCGAATGTGTATGACAATAACAAGCTGTTCTATCTGGCGTGGCTGATGGGATGCATGATCGTCGCGGACTGGTTCGCCATGGTTTGGAGAAAGCTGAAGGGGCTCCGGGGCCGGGGCGCCCTTGCGGCGCTGACCTCCGTCGTCCTTTTCCTGAGCGCCGGCCTGACCATCTGGCGGGAATGCGTATCGGATTATACCGCGTTTACCGCCGGCCAGGTGGCAGTCGGGGATTTTGCCCGGGATGAGACGCCCCGGGACGCCGTATATCTGGCGGCTCCCGAAAACCACCTGAATCCGGTCATGTCCATCGCCGGGAAGACCATGGTGTGCGGGCCGGACCTCTGGCTGTACTGGCATGGGTTTGATACCAGTGAAAGAAAATCGGATATCCGTGCTTTTTACGCGGATCCGGAACGCCGGTCGGATATCCTGCGGAAATACAATGTGACCTACATCTATGTGTCGTCCTACGAGCGGAACAATTATGTCCTGGACGAGCAGGCGCTGCGCCGGAATTACGACGTCGTTTTCGACAACGGGGCGGCCACCATTTACCATGTGCCGGAAGGATAAAAACCAATGAATCAGATGCGTCTTACAACGCTGTGCTATGTGGAGCGGAACGGCTGCTGGCTGATGATGCACCGGACCAAAAAGAGCCTGGACGAGAACGCCGGCAAATGGATCGGGCTGGGCGGCCATCTGGAAAACGGCGAATCGCCCGCGGAATGCGTCCGGCGGGAAATCATGGAAGAAGCCGGGATCCGTATATCGGATCTCCGCCTCCGCGGCGTCATCACCTTTATCCTGCCTGACTGGGGAAACGAACTGACCTTCCTTTATACAGCCCGTACGGATACGGAGGCGCTTCCGGAATGCGCCGAGGGCGAACTGGAATGGGTGCCTGTCGGCGACGTCCTGTCGCTCCCGCTCTGGGAGGGCGACCGCGTATTCCTTCCCCTGCTCCGGACGCGGGATGACTGTTTTTCCCTGAAGCTGATCTACGCGCCGGGCGGGCAGCTGATTGAATCCCGGCTGGAGGAATCGGTTTGAAACGTTTGAGTCCGCGGTTTGCCTGCGTTTTCCTGTGCGCCGCGCTGTTCCTGTTCCCCGCGGCCGGCCCGGCTTCGGGAAGCTGGCGGACGCTGGTGCCGGATCTGGCGGAAGATTACCTGGTTCTTTCCGATGAGGATTTCACCGGGGATGTTACCGTCACATTCCTGGGAGACTGTACGCTGGGCGGAGAAGAAAAAAGCCGGAACGCTTCGCTCAGCTTTTTTCGTCGTGTGGCGGAAAACGGCCCCGGTTTTCCCCTCCGGGAAATGAGCCGCCTCACGCTGCACGATGACCTGACCGTCGCCAACCTGGAAGGCGTGCTGACGGACCGCACGCTGGAAAAAGTGGAAAAAGAATATAATTTCAGCGGCCCCGCCGCCTATACGGAGATCCTGACCTCCGCCGGGGTGGAGTGCGTCACGGTCGCGAACAATCATTCCCACGACTACGGGGAAGCCGGTTACGCCGATACAAAGGCAGCGCTGGCGTCCGCGGGCATCTGCTGGTTCGGAACCGACGCGCCCGCCGTCTGGCGGAACGACGAAGGACTGATGATCGGTTTTGTCGGCGTCAGTTTTTCCCTGTCCGGAAACCGGTACAAACAGTATGTCCGCCAGGTTGAAGAGTTGAAACAATACGGCTGCGCCGCGATCATCACCGTAATGCACGCCGGCACGGAATACAACTACAGCGCGCCGGACAGCTACCAGGCGCAGATCGCCGCCCGGGCCGTGGAAAACGGATCCTGCCTGGTCGTCGGCCATCATCCGCACGTGGTGCAGGGGTATGAAATCAGGGGGAACGTCCCTGTGGTGTACAGCCTGGGAAACTGTTCCTTCGGCGGAACCACCCACGCGAAGGACTCCGACGCGCTGGTGCTGCAGGCTGTTCTCTCCTTCCGGGACAGCGTGCTGACGGAAATCACCCTCCGCTTCTATCCGATCTCGATCACAAGCGACGCCCGGTATAACAATTATTCCCCCTGCTTCCTGTCGGGCGCGGACGCGGAACGCGTTCTCGGGAAAATGCGAAAATCAACCGGCGCCGATCCCGGTCCATGGACCGAATCAACCGGCGCCGTCGTCACCGTGACAGTCAGGGATCCGGATCAATGAGCTGATCCGGATCCTTTTTATCGTTTTCCGTGTCATCCCGGGCGAAACTGGTATCGTCCCGGGCGTAGCCGAGGGATCTTTATTCTTCTTCCATCACCACATTCAGGTTCTCGTCCACCGTCGCGGTATAGACGTACTCCTCATCCCCCGCCGCCGGCGATTGCGCGTGGATGGTCACTTTTGTTGTGCCCGGGGCCAGTCCCGCGAAATAAAAGATCACGTCATACGCCGCCCCGTCCAGTTCCGCGTGGTTTTCGTCCCGGTACTCCACGTCCGTACGGAACGTCAGGATATCCCGGTCCTCAATCTCCGGCGCGTACGCCGGTCCGCCGCCGTCAAAGGAATCAAACGCCAGTTCCGCTTCCGTTCCGTACGGCACCGAGGTATCCCGGATAAACCGGCCTCCGTCCGGCACCTTCACATAAAGGAAATTATCGGAGTATTCGTCCTGCGTAAAAACCAGCGCGTCCTCGACCGGAATGAACGTGAAGTGCATCCAGTAACCTTTTTCCCCGTCCTCGTGCAATTCCATCCGGGAATTGGCCATGTACCAGGCGCCGCTGCCGATGTAGCTGCTCAGCGGTCCCTCGTAGAAGGTGTAGGACCCGTTCCGGGCAATCGTGATCGTAAAATCCCCGCCGGCGCCTTCTCCCTCGTAACAGTAGATACCGGTTACGTCTCCCCGCCTGCCTGCCGCGGCTTTGTCCAGCAGTTCGATCATCTCATTCTTCGCGTTGTGGTATCCGTCCGGGAAACTGTTCTCCCCGGACGCTTCCGCCTGCGTTCCGTCGGAGAAAACGAGCCTCATGCTGAATCCCTCGCCGTCGAGGACGTACGGATCGTTTTCGTTGAATCCGTCCCACGAAACAAGGTCACGGGACGCGATGATCCCGCTGAGCGCTTCCGCGACGGACGGATCGATCTTCATGGACGGGCCTTCGCCGATACACAGGTAATATTCATCCTGCAGCATGAAAACCTCATAGTTTACGGACGGCATATACCCGCCGTATGTAAACCAGAAATAGCTCAGCCGGCGTTCCTCTTCCGGCGCGGCCTCCCCTTGTTTCCCTTCCGCCGCCGCGAAGGATATCACGCACATTATTGCCAGGATCACCGCCATGATTCTTCTCATGAATCTGCCCTCCGTTCTGTGTCTTCGGAAATCGGCCTGTGCTTCCGGATTGCCCTGCGGCGGACCGCTTTTTCGATTTCCACGGCAGGAATCACGAGCAGCGCCATTGCCATCGATACCAGGTACGCGGAAAAATTGACCGGCTGGAAGGAAAACGCCGTATTCAGCGCGGGGATAAAGACCACCGCCGCCGTAATCATCAGGGAGAATGCCAGCGTCCCCCACAGCCACAGGTTCTGCTTCCGGATCCTGAACAGGGACCGGACGCGGGAGCGCATATTGAACGAATGAAAGATTTCGATCATGCTCAGCGTCAGGAAAGCCATCGTCATACCGGTTCCGGAGCCGGCAATATCCCATACGCCGCTTTCCATCCGGTATCCCGCGAAATAGCTGAACAGCGTTACCGCGGCAATGACCATTCCCTGGAACGCGATATCGAATCCCAAGCCGTCCGCGAAAACGCTCTCCTCCCGTTTCCTGGGAGGGCGCTGCATGACGTCTTTCTCCGCGTCTTCCATGCCGAGCGCGATCGCCGGAAGGGTGTCCGTAATCAGGTTGATCCAGAGGATATGCACCGGCTTCAGGATGGTGAATCCCATCAGGGTGGCGGAGAACACCGTCAGCACCTCCGCCAGGTTGGCGGACAGCAGGAACTGGATGGCTTTGCGGATATTGTCGTAAATCCGGCGCCCTTCGCCCACCGCGGAAACGATGGTGGCGAAATTGTCGTCCGTCAGGATCATGTCCGCGACGGATTTGGTGACGTCGGTACCGGTAATACCCATTCCCACGCCGATATCCGCGCTTTTGATGGAAGGCGCGTCGTTGACGCCGTCCCCCGTCATCGCCGTAACCCTGCCCAGCTTTTTCCATGCGTTCACGATACGCACCTTGTTTTCCGGCTGGACCCGGGCGTAAACGGAATACCGCCGGACGTCGTGGGCAAATACTTCGTCCGGTATCGCGTCCAGCTCCGCGCCGGTAATGGCGGCCTGTCCGGGCTGCAGGATGCCCAGGTCCCGGGCGATTGCCGTGGCGGTATCCTTATGGTCGCCGGTAATCATGATCGGCCGGATGCCGGCGCCGCGGCATTCCCGGATCGCTTCCTTCACTTCGGGCCGGATCGGATCGATCATGCCGCACATGCCGATCCACGTCAGGTCCTGTTCCAGCACGTCCGGCGCGTTGGAGTCAGGCCGCTCGTCGTAAACCCGCTGGGCCGCGCCGAGGACCCGGAGCGCCCGGTCCGCCATATCTTTGTTTTCCGCCAGGATCTGCTTCCGCTGTTCCCCGGTCAGGGGCACCGCCTGGCCCTTCTGCCAGATCCGGGTGCATCGGCGAAGCACTTCGTCCGGTGCGCCTTTCGTGAACTGGACAAAGCCGTGGCCGGCCCTTGCCCGGTGCAGTGTGGTCATCATCTTGCGCACGGAATCAAAGGGCGCTTCATCCACCCGCGGCAGGTCTTCCGCCAGCTCGTCCTTGGACAAACCGTTCCGGTTGGCGTCGTTCACCAGGGCGCACTCCGTCGCTTCGCCCACAGCCTGCCCCTGTTCCAGCTCCGCGTCGGAACAAAGCGCCATGGCCGTCATCAGCAGTTTCTCGTCTTCGGCCACCCTGCTGACCACGGTCATCCGGTTCTGGGTCAGGGTCCCGGTCTTGTCCGAACAGATAATCTGGGTGCATCCCAGCGTTTCCACGGCGGTCAGTTTCCGGATGATCGCGTGGTTTTTGCTCATCTTGGTCACGCCGATGGACAGCAGCACCGTAACCACCGCGCTCAGCCCTTCGGGAATAGCCGCCACCGCCAGGGAAACCGCGATCATGAAGGTGTCCAGGACCGCATTGCCGCCGTTCCTGACCAGGTTGACAATAAAGATGAACGCGCAGATCACCAGGATCATACCGGACAGTTTCCGGGAGAGCTCCCGGAGCTTGATCTGCAGGGGCGTCTCTTCTTCCTCCGCCTGGGTCAGCGCGTCGGCGATCGCGCCCATTTCCGTATCCATTCCGGTTCCGGTAACAACAGCGTGTCCCCGTCCGTACGTCACAATGGAACCCATGTAGACCATATTGTTCCGGTCGCCGAGCGTCACGTCCCCGTTGCCGGCGGCGGTCAGCGCGCCGCTCTGTTTGTCCACGTCCGTGGATTCCCCGGTCAGCGCGGCTTCCTGGGTCTTCATGGAGGCGCACTCCACAATCCGGGCGTCCGCCGGTACAGCGTCCCCCGCTTCAAGAACCACCAGGTCTCCCCGCACCACTTCATCCGCCCGGACCGTCTTCTGGTGCCCGCCGCGGATCACCTTGGCCGTAGCCGCGGCCACCTGCTGCAGCGCCTCGATCGCGGCCTCCGCCTTGTTCTCCTGGTAAACGCCCAGGCACGCGTTGATCAGCACGACGGCGAGGATGATCACCGTATCCGTCAGGCTCTCCCCCGCGTACAGGGCCGTCACCGCGCTGACCAGCGCCGCGATGATCAGCACAATGGTCATCGGATCCCTGAGTTCCCCGATAAACTTCCGGAGCAGGCTTTCCTTTTCGCCTTCCTTCAGCTTGTTGAGGCCGTCCCGGGTCAGCCGCGCGGCGGCTTCCCCGTCGGTCAGGCCTTCCGTTCCCGATCCCAGTTCCGCCAGCACGGCGTCTGTTTCTTCAAGATAGGGTTTCATTTGGATAAACCTCCCCGTTATTATCCGGCGATGGTATGCTTACCTGACCATCAAAGGATATTTCAAGCTGCTGGTAACGCGGCGTGTCCCCCGCGGCGTACAGCCGGTCAAAGTATTTCTGGTGCGTCTGTTCCAGCACCTTTCTGTATTCAGCGTTTCCGTTCTTGTCCAGCGTTTCCAGGAACAAATGCTCCCGTGAAGCCAGTTCCGGATGAATGCGGATCAGGACGGCCATACCGGTATTGGAACAGGTGCCGGCAATACGCTTGTATTCCGCCATCAGGTTGGAAAAAACCGCGTCCGCCAGCATCGAGCACTCGCCGGCGCTCATCCTGGCAAAGTGATTCTGCGTCATTTCGTTGATCAGATCGGATACCACATGGACCTTTGGCTCAATCAGGGACGCGGCGCTTTCGCTTTGCTCCGTGAAAGCTTTTTCCGCGTCGTCCAGAATATCCCGGATCAGTTCCTGAAGGACCGCGATTTCTTTTTTGAACGTATCTGAAAAACCGGTGTCGTTTTCAGACAGTTTTGCCGCGATATCGGCAATGTTCACCGCCTGGTCCCCCAGCCGTTCAAATTCTGTTGACAGCTTGTAATACTGGTTCAGCGCCGAAATAGAGTCCCCGCTCTGCAGATGCGGGAGCAGTTCAACCATGTACCGGCTCAGGTTGTCTGTCAGCCGGTCAACCTGCATTTCTTCGGCAGTGATTTCTTCCTGCCTCGGCCTGCTGTATTCCTCCAGCTGTTTCTGCGCTCTTCCGAGGTTTTCCCTGGAAATATAAAACATTTTCCGCAGTACGTCATAGCAGCTTTGCAGCGCGAGCGCAGGTGTTGAAAAGAACACCGGATTCAATCCCTTGATCAGCTCGTCATGCGGATCCTGTTCTTCTTTTTTCTTCCTGACGATACGGTCGCTCATTCTCTCAAAGACCGTTATCATGGGCAGGAGGCAGATGGCGCAGACCAGGTTGAAAACGGTATTTGTGTTGGCAATCATACCGGAGTTCACGGTGGAATCCCATAATCCGTCCAGCAGGCCGATCTTATGAATGATTGTAACCGCCGCTAAAACCAGGAAGGATTTGCCCAGGTTGTACAGGATATTCACAATGGCTACCCGCCTGGCTTCCCGGTTTGCGCCGATATAAATCACAATCGCCGTTGTGACACAGTCCCCGAGGTAAATGCCGACAATCACCGGATAGATTGCCTTGAATGTCAGCAAACCGCTTGCGGAGAAAGCCTGGAGGATACCGACTGCCGCCGATGAGCTTTGCAGTGTAAAAGCCACGGCTAAGCCGGTAAGATAGCCCAGGAAAGGGTTGTCTCCCAGCCCGGAGAACAGCTGTTCCACGATGCCGGATTTTTGCAGGACATTCACCGCGCTGGTCATATTCAGCAGTCCGGAAAACAAAATGCCGAATCCGATCGCGATATTTCCGATGGATCTGGAGTTTTTCAGGATGCCGGTCATGATCAGCAGGATGCCGATGATCAGGGCGATGGGTGCCAGTGTGGAAGGCTGGAAAAAGCGGAGAACGGACGTTTCCGAGGCATTGAGGTCCAGCAGCCTGATAATCTGGCCGGTAACCGTTGTCCCCACGTTTGCCCCGATAATAATACCGAGTGACTGCCGCAGGGACAGGATACCGGCGCCGACCAGGCCGGATGTGATGACAATGGTTGCTGTGGATGACTGGATCAGCGCGGTTACCGCGATGCCAAGCACAAAGGCTTTGAGCGCGTTGTCCGTCACTTTCCCCATGACATTTTTCAGCGTTCCCGAAGAGTTTTCCCTCAGGGAATCGCCCATCAGGCGCATGCCGTACAGGAACATGGCCAGGCCGCCGAGCAGTGACAGGACGTCAAAAAAATTCATAAAGCCTCCAAAGTTCCCCGGGAAGAATCAGCGCAAACGGTGCGCGGAGGATTCGCTGAAAACCAGCCTGACCCGGGTCCCGGTACCGGGTTCTCTGAGTCCGGGCAGCTTATCCCCCATACCGCCCCATTTTACCATGCATATAATACCATGATTCACGGCGGCTGGAAAGTATATTTCCGGGAAGTCTTGCAGCCATCCTGAACAGGTTGTATGATACCTGTTGTTATGATGAATTATCGGAAAGGGTATGCGATATGAAACTGAAGAAACCTGTTGTAGGCGTCATGCCGTTGTGGGATGATGAAAAAGAAAGTATCTGGATGCTGCCGGGCTATATGGACGGACTCAACCGGGCGGGAGCCGTTCCGTTTATCTTTCCCTTCTCAGCGGACGAAGGGGAACTGGCTCAGCTGGCGGAATTTTGTGATGGTTTTCTTTTCACCGGAGGCCACGATGTATCTCCGCGGCTTTATCACGAGCAGCCGATGGAAGGGCTTGTGATCAGCTGTGAAAAACGGGACCGGATGGAAACCGTTGTCCTGAGGCTCGCCATGGCAGCCGATAAGCCTGTGCTGGGTATATGCCGGGGCATCCAGCTGATCAACGCGGCGCTGGGCGGAACGCTGTATCAGGATCTCCCGCTGCAGCACCCGTCTGAAACAAACCATCACGGCTCGGCGCCTTACGACCGGCCTGTTCATGATGTGGAAGTATACAGGGATTCTCCGCTGTACGGTTGCCTGGAAAAGGAGATTTTACCGGTCAACAGCTACCATCATCAGGCTGTGAAAGATCTCGCGAAAGGGCTTGAGGTGATGGCCGCCGCGCCGGACGGAATCGTGGAAGCCGTTTGCAAGCCGGACCAGCGTTTCCTGTGGGCTGTCCAGTGGCACCCGGAGTTCGCCTACAGGACGGACGAAAACTGCGGGAAGATTTTCAGCGCGTTTGTCGGGGCAATGAAATAAGCAGGTGCCCGGTTCCGGCTGAACAGTTATAGTCAAAATGAAAAAAGCACCCACCGGAAGTGGATGCTTTTTTGAATGGTCCCGCCTTGTATCAGGCGTCACCCTCAAGGCCCATGATGTCATACTCCAGCTCGATGCCGTTCGCCGTTTCAAAGAGCACTTTGCCGTTTTCCGTCTTGGAGAAGACCGCGTCGTAACTCTCGCCGTCTTCGCTGGATTCATATTCTCCGGAGGCGTTCTTGGTGAACAGCGTGCAGGTGCCGTAGGCGTTCAGCTTGCCGGTTGCCGGGTCGTAGTCGCCGTTCATCACGAAGACTGTATATTGGGCCCCGTTGGTCTTGCCGCGTGTGATATATACGGTGTAGAACATTTCGTCCTCGGAAAGGCCGTTCCACATGAAGAAGGCTTCCACTTCTTCCGCTTCATTCCGCCACACGCCGTCGAACCGTCCGATATTGGCGAACTTCAGGCCCGCGCCCGCGTCTTCGCGGCCGTCTTTCCAGACCAGGGAGTCCGCGTCGATGGAAAACTCCGTTGCCTGGTTCCCCTCGTCAAACCCTTCATACGCATAATCCCCGTAAACCCTTTCTCCGGTTTCCGGATCGAACGTGTAATCCAGCCGTGAGGAGGAAACGGAAACCAGGTTGTCCGTATCCTCGTGATAATAGCAGGCATATTCCCAGCGGGAGCCGGCGCCGTCCCTGTCAATTTCGATCGAGACCTTGTATCCTTCTTCTTCATAGTAAATCTCGGCCAGGCCGCCGGCGATCGCCCAGTCGTTTTCGAACTTTTTCCCCTTTTCGGGCTGGGCAGCCGCTTCCACGGACGCATCCTTAGTGGTGCCGGACGTTTTTCCGGAAGAGCCATAGGGAGCGGGCTTCTGTTTCACCAGGAAACGGGACTTGATATAGCCGGTCGTGTTCTTGTAGTCAATCATCGCCCAGCCGTCCCGGATTCCGTAAATGATGACCTTCGCGCCGTACGGGAGGGAACCGATGACGTTGCTGTTATTATCCGAACTCATGCTGGAACGGACCAGCAGCACTTTTCCGTTCTTCGTGTAGACGTACATTTCTCTTCCCTGCGCTTCTTCCGCCATCGCCGCGGATACAAGAAGCACTGCCATCATCATGGCAAGCATCAGAGCGATTACCTTTTTCATTTGGGATTCATCCTCCTTAAGTATGTATTATGGTATAAACAAAGCAATTTTAACATTGCCTCTCCTTTTTTGTGTGGACTATTCATCCACCCGGATGATATTACAATCCTTTGTCCAATAAATGTCCAGTACATCCACGCCTCCCTTCTCTATTGCTTCGGGATATGTTATACTGAAATATGGCAAATCAATCGTGCGGGAGGAGGGAAACCCATGGCGGGAGAAGCGGCCTTCTTCATTTTCTTTATCCTGTTCCTGCTGATCGGTTTGGCGGTAACCGTCCTGAACGATCCCTATATCCGCCGCAGGCAAAAAAGGACCCTCCTGCTGATCATCGTCCTGTGTATCTCCCTGATTATCCAGAACTATATAGAAGACATGCTGGCCGCCGGGCAGACAAGGCAGCTGGAACGGACAATTATTTCCATTTACGGCTACACGGTGCGTCCGGCAATCATCGTGCTGGTCTGTCCTATATTGGCGCCGAAAAAGCGGTTCCTGGCCGCCTGGATCCTGGTGGCAGTCAACGCGCTGGTCCACATGACCTCCCTGTTTTCCCATCTGTGCTTCTGGATCGACGAAAGCAACCATTGGCAGCCCGGGCCCCTCCATCATTTCTGCCTGTATGTCAGCATCGCGCTGCTGGCGTATATGCTGTATCTGTCCGTCCATGAACACCGGCACGCGTATTTCCTGGAGCCTGTGATTCCCGTCCTGACGGTCATCATGATCCTTGGTTCCGTCTGGATGGATGGACAGGCGTCGGAAGGGCGCCAGCCCATCGCTTACCTGACGGTCGCTATGTCGTTCAGCTGCGTGTTCTATTATATCTGGCTGCACCTGCAGTTCGTACGGGATCACGAGGAGGACCTGAAGGCGCAGCAGCGGATTAAGATCATGATGTCCCAGATCCAGCCCCATTTCCTGTACAACACCCTGTCCACGATCCAGGTGCTCTGCCATACGGATCCGGAGAAAGCCGCCGAAATCACGGGAAACTTCAGCTCCTACCTTCGCCGGAACCTGTCTTCCCTGGACGAGCCCGGCCTGATTCCCTTCGAAAAGGAACTGGAACATACCCGGGCATACGCGCAGATTGAGGAAACCCGTTTCCAGAATGTCCGTGTGACGTATGACATAGGGGACAGCAGCTTTTCCCTGCCGCCCCTGACGCTGCAGCCCATGGTGGAAAACGCCATCCGCCACGGTGTCCGGATCCGGGATGAGGGAATCGTTGAAGTGATCACGCGGAAACACGACGGTTTCCATGAAATCCTGATCCGGGATAATGGCGTTGGCTTTGATACAGGAAAACTGGAAACATCCGACAAGAGCCACGTCGGCCTGCGGAATGTCCGGAACCGGGTCGAAAGCATGTGCGCGGGAACGTTAACCGTTGAAAGCCGGATCAATGAAGGGACAACCGTTACCATCCGGATCCCGGCGGAAGCGGAAAACGAGGAGGGCAAAGCATGAGAGCGATTTGTGTGGATGATGAAAAGCTCATCACCGATTATGTGGTTTCCCTTTGCCGGGAACTGCCTCCCCTGACGGAAGCGGAAGGGTTTACCCGTGCCCGGGACGCTTTAGCCTGGCTGAAGGAAAACAGCGCCGACCTGGCGCTGCTGGATATCGATATGCCGGATATGAACGGCCTTACCCTGGCAGCGGAGATCAAAAAGCTCCGGCCGGATATGGCGGTCATCTTCCTGACCGGCTTTTCCGAGTATGCGATGAAAGCTTTTGAAGTGCATGCTTCCGGTTACCTGCTCAAGCCTGTCGACAAAAACAGGCTGGCGGAGGAAGTGGCTTACGCCCTGTCCGGAAAGAGCAAGGCCCCGGACGCGCACGTGACCGCGCGGACCTTCGGGAATTTTGACCTGTTCGTGAACGGGGAACTGGTTACGTTCCGCCAGGCCAAATGCAAGGAACTGCTGGCTTACCTGATCGACCGCCAGGGCGGAAGCGTTACCCGGGCGGAAGCCTTTGCCGTGCTGTATGAAGACCGGATGTATGACCGGCCCATGCAGAAGCAGTTCGACGTGATCATCCGGAGCCTCCGGGATACGCTGGAAGAGTATAAAATCAGCGAAATCATGGAAATGAAAAGAGGCACCCTGCGGATCGTCCCGGAACTGGTTTCCTGCGACGCCTGGCGCTTTTGCAGCGGCGATACGGACGCGGTCAACGCCTACCGGGGCGAATACATGAGTGCCTATTCCTGGGCGGAGGAAACGGAGAGCTTCCTCAGCCGGAAGATTGATTTCTGATACCTTGTGAAACCTGCCTGCGGGAGGAACGAAGGGACAGAATATAGTCCAGTTCCTCCTGCAGGTCTTTTTGGGTGACCGGCTTCAGGAGATATCCCCTCGGGTGAACAGCCCATGAATCCGCGGCGTACTGGGGATAGCCGGTAACAAACACAATTTCCGTCTCGGGATACAGTTCCCGGATCCGTTTGGCCAGGGTAAGACCGTCCATATCCGGCATGCTGATATCCAGCAAAGCCAGGTCGCAGGAATGGTCTTTCATCCAGCTCAGCGCCTTCTGTGCCCGGTCAAAGCCATGGATCTCGCCAACGTCTGCCGTCTTTTCACAGAGGGAGACCAGATACTGGAGCATCAGCTTCTCATCGTCTACGCACAATACTTTCAGCACCGCCGTCCCTCCTCTCCTGGTTCATTATCGGCAGCCGGCATCCTGTCACGCGCCTTCATGCGTACGTCCTGAAATCCCCTGTTCGGAAATCATCCGCCCGCAACGGTTGGTTCAGGTGTTTTCTCCGTCCGGAATAACCTGTTCGATGGTTTCGTCGATCTTTTCACCGGCGTCGTCAATCGCTTCGTCGATCTTCTCACCGGCTTCATCGAGCTTTTCACCGGCTTCATCGACTTTTTCCTCAATCTTTTCCTTAGCGTCGTCGATCTTTTCTTCAACGTTTTCCTTGGCGCCGTCCAGGGAGTCGCTCAGCAGGGAGAACACGTCGCTCAGTTCTTTCTGCAGCTGGTCGCGTTCCTCTTCCGGAGCTTTATTGATCATACTGGTGATCAGGCCAAAGATGCCGGAATTTGTATCCGCCTCGCTGGCATATTTCCGGGCGACCTGGTATTTGTCTCCGCTCGCCTTGACCATCTCGTCCTTCAGTCCCTTCATCAGGTTCTGGCTGGACGTCATCATCGTAACCGCCAGGATAATCGCCAGGACGCCGATCACGATTGCCGGGATACCGCCCTTACCGTCTTTCTTTCTCTTCAGGATTCCCAGCACGCCGGCCAGCACGCCCAGCACGATGGAAGCGATGGCGCAGGCATTTCCGAAAAGGAGCGTCCCGAAGAGGGCAACCAGAAGTCCGATAATTGCCAGAACAACGCCTAAAATACCCATTTCAATTCCTCCGTTTTAGTTTATTTATGCAAACGACTTTGAAAGTCATTTCACATCTTTCCGGTCAAAGATCCGGATCGCCAGCGGCAGGAAGATACCGGTCGTCACCAGTGAGACCAGAATCGCCTTCACCGTTTCCAGCGGGTTATCGCTCATCACGGAATCCGGCATGTATTTACTGATATCGATATCCTTTCCGAAAATCTGCTGCAAGCCCGAATTAATGCCCAGGTAAATAAGTGATGTCAGCCCCATGCCGAACAGAACCGCAAGAATCATGCCCAGCGATTTGTTGCGGAAGGTGGAAACCACCAGCAGCAGGATCGCGCATATACTCTGCAGCAGCAGGAGCTTCAGGCACATGATCCGGATACTGTCAGCCACCGCGGCGTCCGCCACGATCCGCTGGACAAGCAAAGTGCCGATCACGTTTCCCGCAATCCCGGCCGCGATGAAAACCAGGCTATGGACAATGGAGGCCAGGAACTTGGACAGGATCGTAAACCCTTTCATCGGCATCTGTCCGGCGATGTTTTTAATGTATCCGTTCTCCGAATCCGCGTAAAAGAAAGCGCATACGGAAAGCAGGACCAGCATCAGCCCCAGTATCGGAAAAGGTTCGCCGATAATCCCGGATAATTGCTGTTCGCTGGGGAATCCCTTTTTGCTGTCGGACGATTTCTGCATCTCCTTTTTCAGCGCTTCCATATCTCCGCCCCACTCTGTAAGGAACACACCCAGTGTCGAATCCGGATCCGCTTTGGTCACGTCCCCGCTCACTCCGGCGTCGGTCAGGATCGCAGCCACTTTCTCCGGCTCCAGCGTCGAAATGTCCGTATCCTCGTCGATGCCGCTGCCGGCAAGCGCCAGTAAGAACTGCTGCTCATCCAGTTCGGGCGCTTTTTCTTCTGTCGCTGTTTCAACGCCCAGCATCGTTGAAAGCGAATATAACAGTTTGGTCAGCGGGGCGGTCGCCAGCGCCAGCGCGAAAGTCAGGGCCAGGCAGATATAGAACGATTTAACCCGCAGCATCCTGTACAGATCCATTCTGAACAGATTAACCATTATGCTCGCCTCCCGTCATGCCGAGATAGTACTCTTCCAGGGAGATTGCCCTCAGGTAGATTTCCTCCAGGCCGATTCCCGCGTTGACGATCGCTTTGGAAATCTCGGCTGTCCGGTCCATTCCCTCCCGAAGCTTCAGGCTGCCGTCCGGTTCATGGACCGCGTTGCGGATATCCATCGCTTCCAGCACGCGCAGGGTCTCCCCGGCATTGTCCGTCCGGATAACCAGGCTTTTTCCTGTGCGCTGGTGGAGTTCCTCCGCGCTGAACTCATCCAACATCGTTCCCTCATGGATGATGCCGTAGGAATCTGCGACTTTCGCCAGTTCGTCCAGGATATGGCTGGAGATCATGATGGTGATGCCCTTCTCGTCCCGCAGCTTTGCCAGTGTTTCCCGCACCTCGACAATGCCCTGCGGATCCAGTCCGTTGATCGGCTCGTCCAGGATGATCATTTTCGGGTCTCCGACCAGGGCCAGGGCGATGCCCAGGCGCTGCCGCATGCCCAGTGAATAGGATCCGGCGCCTTTTTTCCGGTCCACATTCTCCAGTCCGACGGTCTTCAGCAGATCTTCCACATATCCCTTCGGTTTGATTCCCATGGCGATACACTTGATCTTCAGGTTCTCCCAGGCCGACAGCTTCGGATACAGCCCGGGATGCTCAATCAGCACGCCGACGTCTTTCAGCATCTTCTGCATGGCGAGCCCGGTCTTGCCGAACAGCGAATAACTGCCCCGCGTCGGCCTGGAAAGTCCGCTGATCATCCGCATGATCGTAGTCTTCCCCGCGCCGTTCCGTCCGATCAGGCCGTAAATTTCCCCTTCCCGGATGTGCAGGTTCACATCCTTGGCGGCTTCTTTCTGCCCGTAGACCTTCGTCAGGTCGTGGGTTTCCAGGATGTATTCCATTCCTCTTCCTTCCCCCTTTTTGCGGATTTTCATATCCGCGGATATTACTTTATCACCCGATGTCCAATAAATGTCTTTTATGTCAGTTTGAGGCAACGGGGGCTGCGGACATATCCCACCCAGCTCCGCGCACATTGGAAAAGCACCTGCGTTTGCAGGTGCCCAATGCGCGCGGAGCGGGTGGGATTCGAACCCACGTGACGTTGCCGTCAAACTGATTTCGAGTCAGCCCCGTTATGACCGCTTCGATACCGCTCCATGACAGCGGCGGCATTATACCATAACCGGAGACGGTTTGGCAAGGTGCCGCCGCGGGGATTAATCAAATGTAAAGCTGTCGAATTCCGCGGAATCATTCCCGGCCGGAACGCTGAACCGGAAATATACCGCGTGTTTTCCGATCACGCCGCTGTTCAGCGGCGCTGTGGCTTCGCTTTGTCCTTCCGGAATATCAAACCGGGCAATTTCCTTCCCGTCATACGCGTCCAGCCGCACACGGACCGCCATCGGCCCCTTCGCCCGGACCGTCACAGTCTTCGGGGTATTCTGCCCGAACTGCAGGTAGCGGTACCCGGCTGTCAGCCCGTCCGTGATCTCCCTGACCGGTGCGGAAACGTCATCCCGCTGCTCATACACCGGTTCGATCCAGGCGGCTTCCTTCCCTCCGTACATATGGCACGTATATCCCGCGGAGATCCACTTCCGGGCATCGATCCCGTTCACCTGCGCCCCCTGGGAGGTCATTTCCACCGGGCAGGAAGCGATCGGTTTGCCGTCCAGGTAGACAATCCTGCCGAGCCAGACCTTCCCGTCCTTTCCCTGCGCCGCATCGACAGGTTCCAGCATCGCCTGGCGGGAATACTCGTCCCGGCCTGTCTGCCGATGATAGAACACATACCACTGCCCGTTCACTTCCATGACGGAACCGTGATTGTTGCCCCAGCGGTAGGTCATGGTACCCATGCCTTCCGCGTCCGTGAGGATCTCCCCGCCATTGAAACTGATATCCCCGCCCCACTGCCATCCGTCCAGCGGCCGGTCACTCCACATATAGGAGAGGAATCCGTTGCAGTCTTCATATAC
>JAEEGL011535352.1_pt1 | contig 35630 bp, 31 predicted proteins | sample 9134231 | NCBI WGS metagenome assembly JAEEGL01 (sample SAMN16246548, study PRJNA631951) | gut metagenome | biome: gut microbiome; feature: rumen; material: fiber-attached | host: Bos | place: Iran: Karaj | collected 2018-10
CGAAATAAGAACGGCAAACGCAATGCTCGGCAGGCAGTTCTTTTATGACGGAGAGGTAATGCGGGGCGACAGGAGAGGCAGGAAAATGGGTTTTCCCACCGCAAACCAGTTTTTTGAAGACGGGTTTATTGTGCCTGAGTTCGGAGTTTATGTGTCAAACGTAAAGCTCAGAGGCAAAGAATACTGCGGAATCACAAACATCGGAGTGCGCCCTACCTTCGGCAAATCAAAACCGAGAAGTGAAACACATATTGAGAACTTTGACGGCGACATTTACGGCGAAAATATTGAAGTCGGTCTGATTGAAAAGATAAGGGATGAAATAAAGTTCAATTCAATGCAGGAGCTTGCCGAACAGATAAAAAAAGACAGTGATGCGGCAAAACTTATTTTTGAAAAAAGGGGAGAAAACGGCTGTGTATGACAACTGGGAAGCACTGAAAACAGAGTGTATGCAGTGCAGAAAATGCGGGCTTTGCGAAACACGCACAAACCTTGTTTTCGGCGTGGGCAACGAAAACGCCGAAGTCCTTTTCGTAGGCGAAGGCCCCGGTGAAAACGAGGATTTGCAGGGTGAGCCGTTTGTAGGCAGAGGCGGACAGCTGCTCGACAAATTCTTAACTGCCGTTGACCTTGACCGCAAAAAAAACATCTACATTGCCAATATAGTCAAATGCCGCCCTCCTCAGAACAGAGACCCGAAACCGGAGGAGCAGGATGCATGTATTGACTGGCTGCGCGAGCAGACCAGACTTATGAGACCGAAAATCATAGTCTGCCTGGGCAGAATATCGGCGCAGAAACTCATCTCTCCCGACTTTAAGGTTACAAAGCAGCACGGCGAGTTTATCGAAAAGGGCGGTATTCTTTTTATGGGAACCTTCCACCCCGCCGCTCTTCTGCGAAATCCTCTGCAGAAGCCGGATGCGCTTGAAGATTTTCTTGCCCTGAAAAAGAAAATAAAAGAAGTGTGCCAAAGAACATATTAAAAATTCACGCAAAATTTACTTTTAAATCTTTACACGCTATTTAAAATATTATATTATTATATGTAGTTGAATATATGAGGTGGTTATTATGCAGGCAAAATACAAACGCATCCTTCTCAAAATAAGCGGAGAAGTTCTTGCGGGCGAAAAGGGTTCGGGATTTGACCCTGCCAAACTCGATGTTATCTGCAAAGCAATAAAACAGACGCGTGATATGGGCGTTCAGATAGGTCTTGTTGTGGGCGGCGGCAATTTCTGGCGCGGCCGTTCAAGCGAGAATATGAACAGGGCAAGAGCAGACCATATCGGAATGCTCGCAACCGTAATGAATGCGATTATGCTTGAAGAAACGCTCAGAAATCTCGGCGTTCCCGCAACGGCACAGTCGGCAATACCGATGAATGCGGTTGCCGAGCCGTTCTCACAGCGAGAGGCGTTAAGGCGCCTTGAAGCTGGTGAGGTTGTTATATTCGGCGGCGGAACGGGCAGCCCCTTCTTCTCAACAGATACCTGCGCCGCAATACGCGCAGCCGAAATCGGCGCAGAGGTAATATTCAAGGCAACAAATGTTGACGGCGTTTATAACAAGGATCCTGGCAAAAACCCCGACGCAGTCAAATACGACACTCTAACAATGGATGAGGTGCTCGCTCAGAACCTCAAGGTTATGGATTCCGCGGCGGCTTCACTCTGCCGTGACAATAAAATACAGATTCTTGTTTTCAACCTTAACGACCCGCAGAACATCGTGCGCGCATCATCAGGTGAAAACATAGGAACGGTAGTTACAGTTTAAGATTAAATAAACGGAGGTAAATTTATGGATACCGTATTTGCTCAGATTAAAGAAAAAATGGAGAAAACCTTAAGTGTTCTCGATTCCAACTATTCATCAATAAGAGCCGGCAGGGCAAACCCCGCCGTGCTTGACAAAATCAGAGTTGATTACTGGGGCACACCCACACCCATCAACCAGATGGCTGCCGTCTCCGTAGCGGAGGCAAGAATCCTTCAGATTCAGCCCTGGGATGTTTCATCACTCGGAGCAATCGAAAAGGCAATTCAGGCATCCGACCTCGGCATAAACCCGCAGAATGACGGCAGAGTAATCCGCCTCATTTTCCCGCAGCCCACAGAGGAACGCCGTAAGGAGCTTGTCAAGGAAGTCCGCAAAATGGCGGAAGATTCAAAGGTTGCCATCCGTTCAATCCGCCGCGACGGAATGGAAAAATTCAAAAAGATGGAGAAGGCCTCCGAAATCACAGAGGACGACCTTGACGACTGCGAAGAGGAGCTTCAGGACATCACAGATTCCTACATCAAAAAGATTGATGAAAAATCAGATGCAAAAGAGAAGGAAGTTCTTGAAGTTTAATTTCGTATAAAACACATAAAAAGGGGCGGAAACAACCGCCCCTATAATAAACCAAACAGAGAAATAACTATGGATGAAAAAACAAAAAAAAGCCTCGTTTTACCGCGGCACATAGGTTTTATTATGGACGGCAACGGGCGCTGGGCAACTGCGAGAGGGCTTGAACGCGCGCAGGGGCACAAGGCGGGGGCGCAGACCTTCCGCACAATCAGCACCTACTGCGCAAAGCTCGGAATCGAATCGGTGACTTTTTACGCCTTTTCAACAGAAAACTGGAAACGCCCCGAAAACGAGGTAAACGCTCTTATGAAGCTTTTCAGGGAGTTCCTTGAAGAAGCGCAGGAGAGAGAAGAAGAAAACGAAGAGATAGGCTTTCACATAAAATTCGCTGGTGACACGGCAAATATGCCCGAGGAGCTCGTCAATCTTTTCGAAATCTGCGAAAAACGCTCTGCAGATAAAACAGGAACAACGGTAAACATTGCCGTAAATTACGGCGGCAGGGCGGAGATAACAAACGCCGTAAGGCAGATAGCAGAAAAGGTCCGCGACGGTGAAATGGCGGTTGACGAAATTGATGAGAACACCGTCTCATCACTGCTCTACACTGCAGGTCAGCCCGACCCGGATCTTATAATAAGACCGGGAGGGGAGAGCAGAATCTCAAACTTCCTTATCTGGCAGAGCGCCTATTCGGAGTTTTATTTTACCGATATTCTGTGGCCGGACTTTACAACAGACGACCTTGACAGAGCTATTATTGATTTTTGTTCACGCAACCGCCGCTTCGGTGCGGTTTAATGAGAGGTAAGCTATGAAAAAGAGATTAATTACGGGAATAAGCGGAGCGCTGTTTGCAATAGCGTGCGTAGTGTTTATGCAGGTGCCTTTTGTGCTGGCAATTCCGCTTGCGTTTTTTGCCGCAACCGCGGTTCACGAGATTTTGCACGTAATCGGCTGCAAAAACAAGCCGATAACATATATTTCAATGGTGTTTGCAGGCGCTATACCGTTTTGCAGCGATGTAATTGCATTCTTCAAATATCACAGGGGAGTTGACTTCTTCAACTCCTTCAGTATGCCCGCCTGGGTGCCTGCGGTGATTTATGTTTTCATCGTTCTGATTATTATGCTGGGCAACTATGAAACAGTCCCCTTCGAGCACGCCGCCATGGCAATTTTCAGCACGGTGAGTGTCGGCTTCGGTATGGCTACTCTCATTTATCTCAGGGACCTTGACCATATGTTCCCGGATTATATTCAGCCCGCACAGTCAAGAGCAATTGTTCTTTGTGCGCTTTATGCCGCCTGGATTTCAGATGCGTTTGCATATTTCTTCGGCAGAAAAATCGGCAAGCACAAGCTGGCTCCCGTAATAAGCCCCAAAAAATCAATCGAGGGCGCTGTAGCCGGTCTTCTCGGAAATGCACTTGTAACGGGCATAACCTGGCTTATAGCGTCACACTGGTTCACAAGATTCCCCGACACCTTCAACGGCTGGGGAATTGTGGCAATAGGCACGGTTGCATCGGTTCTCGGCGTTTGCGGAGACCTTTCGGCTTCGGTTATCAAACGCAACTTCGGCAAAAAGGATTACGGCACATTCTTCCCCGGTCACGGCGGAATTATGGACAGATTCGATTCCACCCTTTTCGCTCTGCCGACCTTTTATATTTTTATTATAGCGATAATCAGTTTCAAAGCCGTTTAAAGGAGACTTATGAACAAGTCTGTGTCAATTCTCGGTTCAACCGGCTCAATAGGCAGACAGGCACTTGAGGTTGCAAAATTCGGCAATTACAAAATAAGGGCTTTGACCGCTTTCGGCAGTGTTGAACTTCTTGAAAAACAAATAAGGGAATTCAAACCCGAAACAGCTGCGGCTGCCGATGAAAAGGCGGCCGCCGATTTGACGGTAAGAGTAGCCGACACGCCTACAAAAATCCTTTCGGGAATCGAAGGTGTGTGCGAGTGCGCCGCCATGCAGGCGGATGTTGTGCTCAATTCTGTTGTGGGAATAGCGGGTCTTACACCTACGCTTGCGGCAATAGGCGCAGGCAATACCCTCGCCCTTGCCAACAAGGAATCTCTTGTTACGGGCGGTGAGCTCGTTATGGCGGCGGCAAAGAAAAACGGCGTTGACATTCTGCCCGTTGACAGCGAGCACTGCGCAGTTTTTCAGTCGCTTGCCGGATGTAATGACAGAGGGCAGATAAAACGGCTTATTCTCACTGCTTCGGGCGGTCCTTTTTTCGGAAAAAACAAAGAAGAACTCAAAAGTGTTACCGCCGGGCAGGCACTTAAGCATCCGAACTGGTCAATGGGCGAAAAAATCACCATCGACAGCGCTACAATGATGAATAAAGGGCTTGAACTCACCGAGGCAAGATGGCTCTTTGACGTTCCTGCTGAGAAGATAGATATTCTTATTCACCGGCAGAGCGTTGTGCACTCGCTTGTCGAATATGTTGACGGCTCGGTTATTGCGCAGCTCGGCGTGCCGGATATGAGAATACCGATTCAGTATGCGCTGACATATCCCGATAGGCATGAGAGCCCCGCACAGCAACTGCGGCTTGAAGATTACGGCCGCCTTACTTTTGAAACTCCCGATTATGAAACGTTTATCGGCATAGACCTTTGCAAGAGGGCGTGCAGTATTGGAGGGCTGTATTCCGCACTTGTCAACGGAGCAAACGAGCAGGCAAACCTCCTGTTCAGGCAGGGCAGAATCGCCTTTTTGCAGATTGGCGAAGCGGTTGAATACACGCTCGATAATATTGCGCCCTGTCAGCCGGGCGGAGTTGAGGAGATTTTTGAAACGGACCGCATTGCAAGGCAGGCGGTAAACAAATTCTTCCGCATTGAAACGGAGCAGTAATTATGAAAATTATTCCGCTTATAACCTTTTCGGCAGTTGCGCTTAAAGCTCTGCCCATAATAATCGCTATATTGTTCTTTGGTCTTATAATAATGCTTCACGAGGGCGGGCATTTTCTTGTTGCAAAGCTTTTTGATGTTAAAATCAACGAGTTTTCAATGGGTATGGGTCCCTGCCTGCTGAAACGCAAAAAGGGCGAAACGCAGTATTCTCTGCGCGCCTTCCCCGTTGGCGGTTTTGTCAGCATGGAGGGCGAGGATGAAACATCCGAGGAGCCCAGAGCGTTCTGCAACAAACCGGCGTGGCAGAGGTTCCTTATTGTCAGCGCGGGTGCGGTCGTCAATATCATTATGGGCTTTCTGACCGTTCTGATTATGCTCACATTTGCAACGGGCGAAGATTCCGGCATCGGCACTACAGAGATTCTGTATTTCACCGAAAACGCCACCACCTGTGAAGACGGTCTTCAGGAGGGCGATGTTATTACAGAGGTAAACGGTAAACACGTCTTCTCGATTTACGACCTCGGTGTGCTTATGATGGGCGACTCCGACGGGGTTTTTGATATGGGCGTAAAACGTGACGGCAAAAAAGTAACCGTTTCCGATGTGAAGTTTGAAATGACGGATGTCAGCGGTCATAATGTTGTTGTTCTCGACTTTATGCTCAGGGGCGTTGACCCGACATTTAAAAATATTGCAAAATACGCTCCCGTTCAGACGGTAAGTCTGGCAAGAATGGTCTATATAAGTCTGTTCCAGCTTGTAACCGGGCACTACGGTCTCAATGACCTCTCAGGACCCATAGGCACCGTTGCTTATGTTGCTGAATCCGCACAGAGCGAATCGGGCGGTATAGACTTTGAAAGTATGCTTCTCATTATGGCTCTTGTTGCGGTCAATGTGGGCGTTTTCAATCTTCTTCCGCTTCCCGCACTTGACGGCGGCAGACTCTTCTTTATCATTATTGAGATGATATTCCGCAAGCCCGTTCCGTCAAAATATGAAAAATGGGTTCACGCAGCAGGTCTTGTGTTCCTGCTCGGGCTTATGGCGGTTATCTCCGCAAGCGATATTTTAAAACTCATACGCGGAGAGATGTAAACACATTTTATTCAATCCGAAAGGGGTGACGGTATGCAGCGCAGAAAATCCAGACAGGTTAAAGCGGGGAATGTGCTTATAGGCGGCGGTGCGCCCGTCAGCGTTCAGTCAATGCTGAATGTTCCCTCAACGGATATTGAAGGCAGTGTGCGCCAGGCAAAGGCGCTCGAAGAAGCCGGCTGTCAGATTATCCGTGCCGCCGTGCCGGATATGAATGCCGTGAGGCTTATATACGAGCTTAAAAACAATCTCAGAGTTCCTGTAGTGGCGGATATACATTTCGACTACCGTCTGGCACTTGAAAGTGCGGCGGCGGGAGTTGACAAAATCCGCATAAACCCCGGCAATATAGGTTCCGCTGAGCGTGTAAAAGCCGTTGCGGATGTCTGCAGACAGAAAGGCATCCCGATAAGAATCGGTGTGAATTCCGGCTCGGTTGAAAAGGAACTTCTTGCAAAATACGGCGCACCCACACCCGAAGCTCTTGTCGAGAGCGCACTCAACCACGCAAAGCTTCTGGAAAAGAACGATTTTTATGACACGGTTATTTCAATAAAATCCTCAGATGTTCAAACGATGATAAGCGCTTATGAGATATGCGCCGAAAAGTGCGATTACCCCCTTCACCTTGGAGTTACCGAGGCGGGAACAGAGCGTATGGCTCTTGTAAAATCGAGCATAGGCATCGGCTCGCTTCTCGCAAGAGGAATCGGTGACACAATCAGAGTTTCCATGACGGCGGATCCCGTCCGCGAAGTCAGAGCGGGTTTTGATATTCTCAAGGCGCTCAACCTTAAAAATGACTGTGTAAAAATAGTATCGTGTCCCACCTGCGGACGCACGAGAATTGACCTTATTGCCCTTGCAAACGAGGTCGAAAAAAGACTTGAAAACTGCAAAAAATCAATAACGGTTGCAGTTATGGGTTGCGCAGTGAACGGCCCCGGCGAAGCAAGGCAGGCGGATGTCGGTATAGCGGGTGGCGATGGCTGTGCGCTCATATTCAGAAAAGGCGAAATACTGCGCAAGGTGCCCGAAAACAGGGCAGTGGATGAATTAATCAAAGAAATTGAAAATCCGGAGACAAGATGAACAACTCATTACTTTACTTTATAGGTGAATATTTATCCCCCGATTTGTGTTCGCTCTTCGAAGGTGCAACGGTGCGTTCGATTGCTCTCGGAGACACGGGGGAGCTTAAAATAGATGCCGATTTCCCGTCATATATCGGCTTTCGCAAAATCAGACGCATATCACACGAACTGCGCCTGACTCTCGGAATAGACAGCGTTCTGATAACAGAGCACTATCCCTCTGATTCCCTGACCGTAGATGTGATTGAAGATTTAAGCGCATATCTTAAAGAAAACAAGGCACCGACAAACGGGTTTATTGACAATATTCCCGTGGATTTCAACGCAGACAGCATTGTTTACCACATCAATAAAGGTGCCGAAATACTTGAAAAAATAGAAGCGGCAAAATGCCTTCAGGACTACATAAAAAACACTTTTTCAAAAGCTGTCAGCGTTTTATTCATCGATGACGGTTCAAAGCCCTTTGCAGTAGATTCACCCGAATATGTTGAAATGCAGACAGCGGCGGTTGACCCCATAAACTTCACGGAGGATGACGGCGAAAAAAAGCCGAAACAGGAGTTCGACGACCTGCCGCTTACATATCATAACGCAAAGGTGGTTTACGGCGGAAAGGTCAAAAGCAAACCCAAACCGATAAAAGAGGTCAGCGTTGAAGACGGCAATGTTACGGTCTGGGGCGATGTTTTCGGCTTTGATTTAAAAACCACAAAAGACGGTTCCCGCAATATAATCACGTTTTATATAACAGATTACACAAGTTCTTATGCAGTAAAAATCATTGCAACAAAAGAGGAGAGCGGAAAAGCGGCGGAAACTATCAAGGACGGCCTTACTGTTGTTGTCAGAGGTTTTGTTGAACAGGACAGCTTTATTCACGACAACGTAATCAAGGCGCGTTCCGTTATGATTGTTGAAAAAATGCCTGAAACGGATGACGAAGAAGAAAAGCGCGTTGAACTGCATCTTCACACCAGTATGAGCGCTATGGACGGCGTGTCAAAGGCAAAAGACATTGTCGCAAAAGCAATCAGCTGGGGGCACAAGGCGCTGGCGATAACCGACCACGGCGTTGTTCAGGCGTTCCCGGAGGCGGATAATACCGCAAAAGGCAAAATCAAGATTCTTCACGGTATTGAGGGCTATTATGTTGACGACAGCGTCAGACCTTTTACAGGCAAAAGTGATGAGACCCTCGACGGCGAATTCGTTGTATTCGATGTAGAAACAACCGGACTTCGCACCGGTTACGACCGTATTACAGAAATAGGAGCGGTTCGCTTTAAGAACGGTCTTGAATGTGACTCTTTCTCAACCTTTGTAAATCCAGAACGCCCGATACCTCACGAAATAACCGAAAAAACAGGCATCTCCGACGATATGGTTGCAAAAGCACCCAAGGAGGGCGAGGCAGTCAGAAAGTTTATTGAATTCTGCGGCAGTGCCGTGCTGGTGGCTCATAACGCAGAATTTGACACGGGAATGATAAACGCCGCCTGTGCACGCAACAACATTACCGATTTCAAATATTCCTTCATTGACACCCTGCTTTTAACGCAGATGCTTGTTGACAACACCGATAAAAACGTCAAGCTCAAAAACTATAAGCTTGACTCGATTTCGGACTACTTCAAACTTTCCAGATTCAATCATCACAGAGCGACTGATGACGCATTCGCCCTTGAACGCATTTTCGGTCAGCTGATTAAACTTGCAAAGGAACGGGGCGTTGAAAGAGTTGACGAACTCAACACAAAGCTGCCTGCGCCCGATGTAAAGAAGCTCCACAGCAACCACATTATTATTCTTGCAAAAAATACGAGAGGTCTCAAAAATCTCTATCAGCTCATAACAAAATCAAATCTCGACTATTTCTACCGCAACCCACGTATGCCGAGAAGTGAAATAATCAGGCACCGTGAAGGGCTTATCATCGGCAGTGCCTGCGAGGCGGGTGAGCTCTACAGGGCGGTTGTTGAAGGCAAGCCTGACGCACGCCTTCTCGAAATTGCACAATTCTATGATTACCTAGAGATTCAGCCCGACGGCAACAATATGTTTATGGTGCGCGAGGGTATAGTCAAGAGTGTTGAGGAAATTGAAGAATTCAACAAAAAGATTATCCGCATAGGCGATGCTCTCGGCATCCCCGTTGTTGCTACCGGAGACGTGCATTTTCTCGATGAAAAAGACAGCATTTTCAGAGAAATCATTATGGCAGGGCAGGGCTTCAGCGATGCAGCCGAACAGGCGCCGTTGTTTTTCAGAAAAACACGGGATATGCTCAATGAGTTTGCTTATCTCGGCGAAGAGACGGCAAGGGAGGTTGTTATTACCAACCCGAACAAAATCGCCGATATGTGCGAACCCCTCAAGGCGTTCCCGGACGGAACATTTACACCCTATATGGATAACGCCGACAACGAGCTGCGTTCAATCTGCCACGAGCGTATGGAGGCGGAATACGGCTCGCCTCTGCCCGAAATAATTGAGCACCGCCTTGACCGCGAGCTTGATGCAATAATCAAGCACGGCTTTGCCGTTCTCTATATGATCGCACAAAAGCTTGTCAAAAACTCAATGGATAACGGCTACTATGTCGGTTCCAGAGGATCGGTCGGCTCATCGTTCGTTGCCTATGCATCCGGCATTTCGGAGGTAAATCCCCTTGTTCCGCATTACCTTTGCAGAAAATGCTTCCACTTTGAAGCGTTTGAAAAAGGCGAATACGGTTCGGGTTTTGACCTTCCGCCAAAGAACTGCCCGGTCTGCGGAGAGCCGATGCACCGCGACGGTCACAATATTCCGTTTGAAACCTTCCTCGGCTTCAACGGCGACAAGTCTCCTGATATAGACCTTAACTTTGCCGACGAATATCAGTTCCGCGCCCACAGATACACAGAGGAGCTTTTCGGGCTTGAAAAGGTTTTCAAGGCGGGCACAATCAGCGCCCTTGCCGACAAAACCGCTTTCGGCTTTGTCAAAAAATGGGATGAGGAAAAAACAAAGAAGGCGTTTGAAAACGGCGAAACACCCACGCCTCTGCCAAATGCAGAGATTGAAAGACTCAAAAACGGCTGTGAAGGTATCAAGCGCACGACAGGACAGCACCCCGGCGGTATGGTTGTCATACCCGATGACCGCGATGCAGAAGACTTCACGCCGATTCAGCACCCCGCCGATGACGCCGACAAAGGTCTTCGCACAACGCATTTTGATTTCCGCGCCATGCATGACACGATTCTCAAGCTAGACAACCTGGGGCACATTGTTCCCACAACTTACAAATATCTTGAGGATCTGACAGGCATTTCAGTTATGGATGCCGATGTATGCGACCCTGAGATATACAAGCTGCTTACCACTCCCGAGCCGCTCGGAGTAACACCGGAGGACATCGACTGCCCGACGGGGACACTCTCGCTCCCCGAGCTCGGCACGCCGTTTGTGGTCCAGATGCTTATTGATGCCCAGCCCAGAAACTTCAGCGATATGCTTCAAATTTCTGGCCTTTCACACGGCACCGATGTCTGGCTCGGCAACGCAAAAGATCTTATCGCCGACGGCACCTGCACAATTTCCGATGTTGTGGGCACGCGTGACAGCATAATGGTTTACCTTATTAACAAAGGGCTTGAACCCGGTATGGCGTTCAAAATAATGGAGATTACCCGTAAGGGCAACGCCTCAAAACTCCTGACTGACGAACACAAAAAGATTATGCTCGAGCACGGTGTTCCGCAGTGGTATATAGACTCCTGCATCAAGATTAAATATATGTTCCCCAAAGCGCACGCTGCCGCCTATGTTATTGCCGCCATGCGCCTTGCGTGGTATAAACTCTATTATCCTCTTCAGTATTATGCCGCCTATATGACCGTTCGCAGTGAAGACCTCGAGATGAAAACGATTCTCGAAGGCAGACCTGCCGTCAAAGCCCGTATGGCGGAACTCAAGGGAATGATCAGCCACAAAGAGGCAAAGGCAAAGGATGAGGGCGTTTTCACATCTTTGCAGATTGTCAACGAAATGATGGCAAGGGGAGTTAAATTCCTGCCCGTTGATATCTACAAATCAACTGCAAAAACCTATGTTATTGAAGACGGCAAAATCCGGCTGCCCTTTGCCGCAATGCCCGGCGTGGGCGATGCAGCTGCGGAGGCGATGGAACTTGCCAGGTATGAGAAGAACGCCGACGGCACTCCCGACAGAAGCAGAATTGTTGAATACATCTCTGTTGACGACCTTCAGGAACGCTCCGGAGCGAGTAAGACTCTTATTGAAGCGCTTGATTCGCTTGGAGCTCTCGACTGCCTGCCCAGGACCACACAGCTCAGTCTGTTTTGATTTTTTTGTTGAAATAGAATAATAAATGTAATATTATAATAATGTCAAAAAACAAAAACGGAGGATTTTTTATGAAAAAACGCACCATAGCGGCTCTTGCCGGTGCAGGCGCTTTAACAGCGGCAAACGCCGTGAGAGCAGCAATGTTTGTTCCCGAAAAAAAGGATTGGGGAACCGTTGAAGACGAAAAAATCAATGTAGATAAGGCGCTCGAACACATTTCAGGTGCAATTCAGATTAAAACTATAAGCAACCCCGACAAGTCAAAGGTTGATTTCAAGGAGTTCGAAAAATTCCATAAGTTCCTTGAAGAATCCTATCCTCTTATCCACAAAACGATGAAGAAGGAAGTAGTCAACGAGGCAAGTCTTATGTATTACTGGAAGGGCACAAACCCCGACCTTGAACCGATGGCTATGCTCTCTCATCAGGATGTAGTTCCCATTGAAGAAGGCACTGAGGATGACTGGACTCATCCCGCATTCAGCGGCTATAATGACGGCGAGTTCATCTGGGGCAGAGGCGCCCTTGATATGAAGAACCATCTCATCTGCGTTATGGAAGCAGTTGAGACTCTGCTCGAAGAGGGATTCCAACCCGAGAGAGATGTTTACCTCTGCTTCGGTCAGGATGAAGAGGTTGTTGCCTCAGAAGAATCGGGCGCACGCTCAATGATGGAAATCTTCAGGCAGCGCGGTATTCACCTTGACAGCATTGTCGATGAGGGCGGCGCTGTGCTCGACCTTGACATACCCGGTGTAATAAAAGGCAAAAAACTTATCGGCGTCGGCATTGCAGAGAAGGGCTACACCGATGTTAAAATCAGCGTTCACTCAAACGGCGGTCACTCCTCACAGCCGCCCAAGCACAGCGCTATAGGCAAAATTGCAGATGTGGTAAAAGACCTCGAGAATCACCAGTTCAAATCGGAGCTTATGCCCTTTGTATCGGAGCTTTTCTCGGGTATTGGACGTAACTGCACATACCCCGCAAGACTTATAACCTGCAACATTCCGTTTATGAAACCTCTTATCAAGCAGATAATGAAGCAGATTCCCCCCGCCGCCTGCCTTGTCCGGACCACTACGGCGGTAACCATGACGGAGGGCAGTCCCGCTGCCAATGTTCTTGCTCAGAACGCAAACATTACCGTCAACTTCAGGCAGATGCCCGGCACTACCGTTGCCGACCTTGAGAAACATATCCGCAAGGTTGTGCGCAACAAAAACATTTCCATTGAAATCTTAAAGCAAAAAGAAGCATCAAAGTTCTCGCCCACAGACTCAAGACCCTTCAGGGTTATGGAAAAAATCTGCAAACAGCAGAATCCCGACAGCTTTGTGGCTCCCTACCTGGTTATGGGCGGCACGGATGCCTGCTACTATGAACCCGTGTGCGAAAACATTTACCGCTACTCTCCGTTCAACGTAACGGTTGAAGAGTTGCGCTGCACACACAACACCAACGAGCGCCTGCCGATAAAGACGGTTGAGGAAGCAATCACCTTCTTTATGCGCTGGGTCAGAAGAGCATCCTCACAGGAAGATGCATAAACAGCAATAAAACAACCCCTGCCGTGCTTACTTTAAATACGGCAGGAGTTTTATTATATTTACAGGTTCAAAACACACGGGGCTTATCCGTCGGATAAGCCCCGTATTTTTATGTGTCGAAAACGGAACATAAATAATGATACTATCTTATCAGAAGGTCAGCCGTTACAAGCACAGCACAGAAAAATGATGAGGCGAAAAAAGGACATAGCTTAAGCTATAATACAGTTGCAAAACAAAAGAACGCTCAGAAAATCAACTTTAAGGAGGGGGATAAAAATGGTTTATGTATGCTCTGACCTGCATGGATTTCCGCTGAAGAGTTTCAGAAAACTTCTTCGCAAAGCCGGTGTAACACAGGAAGATACAATCTGCATTTTAGGCGATGTCATTGACCGTAACGGCGACGGCGGAGTCGAGATGCTGCGCTGGATAGTAAAACAGAAAAACGTAAAGATGATTATGGGCAACCACGAGCGTATGCTGCTCGACTGTAAGGGCGTTTTTGACAGGAGTCGCGGACTCCGCCTTCAGGAAATACTTGACCTTGACAATTATCTGTATAACGGCGGCGCAGCCACAATAGAGAATCTTGAAATGCTAAAAAACAAAAATCCGGCTGAATTTGACCGCATCGTTGAATACCTTGAGAATCTGCCTTATTACGCAGAGGTTAAAGCGGGCGGAAAAAGCTTTGTGCTTGTTCACGGAGGATTTGACGGATTCAGCAGCCACCGCAAACTCAGCTCTTATGACGAATACGATTTACTGTGGAGCAGACCTGATATCAATACAAAATATTATGCAACAAAAACGGTTGTTCTCGGGCACACCCCCACATACTTTTACGGAAAAGACTGCAAAGGCAGAATTCTTAAAACAGACACATGGATAAACATTGACACGGGGGCTGCTTACGGTGAAGCACCCGCACTTCTCAGACTGGACGATTTAAAAGAAATATATTTTAACAAGGAGAATTATAATGAAAGAATTTGAAAGAATTATCGGTTATTCATCAGAAAAAAAGGAACTTGAGCAGGTAGCAGACTGCCTCAGAAACAGTGAAGTTTACGAAAATCTCGGCATTAAAGCTCCGAACGGTCTTCTCCTTTACGGAGAGCCGGGCGTGGGCAAAACCCTTATGTCGCAGTGTCTTATCGAGGCAAGCGGCTTGAAGACCTATATTTGCAGAAAGAACAAGCCGAACGGTGAGTTTGTCAATGAAATCACAAAAACATTTGAAGAGGCGGAGAAAAACGCTCCCTGCATTGTTTTTCTTGATGACATGGATAAGTTTGCAAACGGTGACGCAAATCACAGGGATGCCGAGGAGTATGTTACCGTTCAGAGTTGTATCGACAAGGTGAAGGGAAAAGGTGTATTTGTGCTTGCAACGGCAAACAGTATTAATTGCCTGCCTCGTTCTCTCCTCAGGGCAGGCAGGTTTGACAGACGCATTCTGGTAAAAGCCCCCAAAGGTGCCGATGCACTTGAAATTATATCTCACTACCTTGAGGGCAAAAACCTTGACGAAGACGTTGACAGAAAATATATCGCCCGTTTGGTGGAAGGCAACTCCTGCGCATTTCTTGAAAACATTATCAGCGAAGCGGGCCTTTATGCCGGCTTTGACAGAAAAGAAAAAATATCAATGAGCCACTTTATGCGCGCTTACCTCAGAAATGTATATGGCGAAGCCTATGACGGCGATGATGATTTCGATGACGATGACGATTTTTACAGTATGGCAGAAACAACGCAGAATTCTTTTGTAAGAATTGCTTATCATGAGGCAGGGCATGCCGTTGTTTCGGAGGTTCTTGACCCCGGCTCTGTCATGCTTGTTTCAGTATCCGGAGAATCGCACGGCAGAGAAAAAGGCGGTTTTACAAAATACTCAAATGTCAACGGCATTCCCGGTTTCGATTATGCGCTCAACAGGGTTGTCGGCGGCCTTGGAGGTATGGCTGCGATTGAACAGAAATTCGGCATAAACAGGGGAGGTGCATCGGCTGATTTAAACGATGTTTTCCACACTCTTTGCAATTTGATAACCGAAGAATGCATACTCGGTTTTCATCTTCACGATTCACCTTACAGAAATTCTGAGTCTCTTGACAGCCGTATTGAACTTGCAACCGCTGCGGAGGTTGAAAAATACTACCGCAAAGCAAAGCAGATTCTTGCAAATAACAGCGAATTCCTTGATAAAATTGCCGAAAGTCTTTTAAGAAAAAGAATACTTACCGCGCCTGAAATTGAGGCAATCAGAAAGGAATGCACAGTTGTTGAGTGCCGATTATAAATTAAGGCGGGCAAATGCCCGCCTGTTGCAGTTGATTTTCTTCGGGAAAGTGTAAGGAGAAGTGAAAATGAAAGAATATATGAAAAACAAAAACGAATATATTGAAGACGGCAAGAGGTATGTTGAAAAGATAAAGCGGTGTTCCTGCTATGAAAAAATCAACGATGAGTATAAACTCTTCTGCAGCATACACCAAAGAGGTGAAAAAACATATATGTATGCTGCAGGGACTGATTTCATCCTTAAAGATTCGTCGAAGGGCTTTTACCTTTCCGATTCGGCGCGTGACACCGTTGAAAACGCCGTCAAGGAGTTTGAAAAGACCGTTGAATCGGTGAAAAACGGAGATGCCGAAATGATTGAAATTAAAGAACTCAATCTGACTTTTTACTGTAAAAAGCCCGCTGTTTTCGCCGACTGCTTTATTGAGGAATATACCGACAATGACAATAACATCGTCACTGAAATACATGAATGCGGTATTTTGAGCTTATTGAGAATTATACAGAATCATTATTTCAAAAACAAAGAAAACGCAAAGCTCCTTGAAAAACTGAAAAATCCGGATGAACAGACAATAACCGAAAATCCGGTTTATATGCTGGCAGTCAGAAGCGGCGATGAATTATTGCAGCTGAAAATAAAGCTTTATTACAACATTGCAACAAAGAGGGATTGTGAACGGCTGTCGGAACTGCTTGGCGAAAGGGTTCTGCCGAAACTCTCCGATAAGTTTGACAGGGGTTACGCAGTGAAAAAAGAGGGAATATCGTATTCGCTGCTGGGCAGGTCGGGTTACGCTTTTCTTCACAGACCGAACATCGCAATGTATGGAAGCACCCGTTCAAAATATACATTGAACCCGCACACAAGATCCTTTGTCGATGCTGCAAAAACCGGCAGTGAGCCGATTACATTTGAAGAATTCCTGAAATTGTTTGAGGAGGTTGAAAACTATGAGTGATAATATCAACAAAGACAGAAGAAACGCTTATTCGGCAAGCAGATATCGTGAGGCGCTTCAGGCGGAAGCCGAACGCAGGGATGCTCAATTCACAAAGGTCAAATCTCCTTTTTCGGAACTTGAAAAGCACATAACCGCCATCAGAAAAAAGGACTATTACGGTGATTTCAAGCCATACAGTGAGGGCGATATTGACGAATTCGGTTACCGGAACTGCAGCTGCGTTCTGGATGACGGCAACATAGTTGTATTATGCGAAGAATGGTATAAGGATTACCACGCCCGGGCAATTACGGCGTGCAGGGATTACATCAATCTCAAGGGCTTTCAGACATTTGAGGATTATTTGAAATCCAAGGGTTTTGTCGCGGACGATATTCTGGATGAAAAGGGAACTCACTGGCAGTATCGCGGGAACGGACGCACGCTTGATGAGTTCTGCCTGCGTTACAGGGATGTGGATGAGGTGTGACAATGAAAAACAAAAACAATGTCCTTTTCGCATATATGGACGATTACTCCAGGCGTAAATCCAGGCGTATATCACACAATATCGTTTGCTTTTTCCGCAATCTTAAACACGCAAAACAAAGAGTGGTAAGAGGATTTGCAGACTGTGACACCTGGGATTTTAATTCGTTCCTCAGAAAGGTTTTTGCCGACGGACTCGTTTGTTTTGCGGAGAATGAACACGGATATCCCGATAAATACGGCAGTTATGAAAACTGGGAAAAAGAGCTTAAACGGATTGCAGACCTTGTCAGAAAACTTGACGACATATATTGGGATTGGGATTGGGAGTGGAAGCGTGCAGACGATGAATACAAAGAAATAAAAGACGAAGTATTTGACTGGCTCAAAGAAAACTTCGATGATTTATGGGATTGAGTTATAAAAAATTATGAACCGATTATCAATGAAAGAAATAAAAATGAATAAAATTATTGAAGCAATCAAGGATTATGTTACCGGTAAGTATTGGAATTTTATAACAGATATAGAATTTAATGGTAAAGACCCCAATTACTTCGGCGAAACAAGTGACAGGATTGCAGAAGAACTGTTTGACTTTTTTTACAAATTAATTGCAGATGAAAAATGCATCCGTTATGATTTCACAACGGAAGATGAGATGAAAGCATATGAAGATAAAATTCTTGAAAATGTATTAAACCCCGATTATAAAATTATTTCTTTATATAATACCGTTGAGGTTTTTTCGGCATTATCAAAAATTTCGGCACAGCCGATAAGCATATTATTCGATACACTTTGTGAATTTGAAAATTCAGACGGCATTTTCATGATCGGATTAAATTCTTTTGCGAATGATGTTACAACTAACACCCCTTCTATAAACACAATTAATATAATGATTCTTTCAAAGGCTGATGAAACAATGTCAATGTTTCCTGTTGATTCAGCTTTGATTGAGAATAAAATAAAAAACCTTTTCGGCAAATATATCGGTGACAAAAACATTAGAAAACTTTATAAGGAATTCGGAGAGTCTTAATATGGCTGTGAAAAACAAAACGAAAGGCGACGGCACTTTCAAAATAATAATCTGCGGCGGCAGACATTTTGAGGATTATGATTTCCTGAAAATCAGCTGCGACCGCGTAATATCAGAACTGAAACCGGAAAAAGAGATTGAAATTGTCAGTGATCACTGTAAGGGATGCGACCTGCTCGGCGAAAGATACGCAGAAGAAAACAGCTATAAACTCACCGTTTTTCCCGCCGACTGGGCTGAATACGGCAAATCGGCAGGCATAAGAAGAAATATAGAAATGGTTGAATACATCGGTATTGAGCCGGTCGGCACCACAGGAGAGATTGACGGCGCTGTTATCGGCTTTGTCAGCGAAAACACAATGGGAACCCGCTTCACGCTTGAAGAGGCGCAGAAAAAAGGCATCAGAACCTTTGTGTTTGAATACACGCCGGGTAAAAAGGTTATAAAAGAACTGACAAAAGAGGAATATGACAATATAATCGACCGTGTTTTTCTCTTTGCCGAAATGAACAGATATTATAAAAAAGACGAAAACCGCCTCGGTCCCACAGGGCTTGCCGAGCTTGTCACCGGCTCGCCCGACCTTAATATTAATGAAAAATATGAAATAATAAAAAGAATTGCGGGAACGGTTGACGGCGACACCGGCGAAGAAATAAGCCAAATTGCAGGCGATTTCAGAGAGGCGGTTGACGCACTCGATCTTGCGCCCGGCGAGCTTCTGCTGGTAAGCGACCAATGGTATGACGAAGATATAAACGACACGCAGTGCGGCAATTCAGTTCCTTTCACAAGCTTTGAAAAAGCGATGGAATTCATAGAATTTAATGAAACACTTGAAGAATTGAGCGGAGCATCACTTTCATGGCAAATAATTGAAAAATGGTTGCCCGATGAAGAAGGCGGCATGAAAAAAGATTACTGCTATTATCACATTTACAAAACCGGTATTTGCTGGTTTGAGAAGTTTTCGCGCTCGTCAGAATCCGAAGATAAAGAAGAAATTTATTTTCCCCGACCGCAGCGCTGCTATTCCCGTGACTGTGCTCATCTTAACCTTGCGGTTCCGTTCAGGGCGGGCGACATTGTGCGAATTGACTGCGCACCCTTTGCTCCGCCGCTCAACGCCCTTATTCTTTATTCGGGTGAAGACTGGGACTGCTGCGGAGTTCTCGCTCTTTATTACCGTGAAAAATGCTGCAGAGGAGACGGCGCATATATCGCAGGGGCAGTAAAGCACTGCGATATGTGGTTGCATCTGTGGCCGCCTGCACTTGTTTCTCCGCTTTACCGCCTGAGAAAGTTCAGGGGCAGGCTTAATGAAAAAGAAGCCGTTTTTGAGCAGATATCCGATATTATTAAAGGTGACAATTATAAAGGAGATGAAGTATGGAAATTAACCTGCAGCGGCAAATACAAAAAACCGAAAAAACTGCTTGAGGCAGTGCAGAATCTACAATTATGATGTCCCTGAATCGTCACATTAACAATGGCATATAAAGGCAGGAGGTGATATAATTATTGAAAAAAGAAAAAAGGATGAGAAAAGCATGGCAGATTCAGAGAGAAAAAAGATGTCAAATGTATATTTTCTTGAAATATTGAAAAAATATACCGATGACTCGCTCGACTCAAAAGGTAATGCCAGACACTGCCTGACAAAAACACAGCTCGGTGAAAAACTGGCTGAAGACTATGACCTTTCTCTTGACCGCAAAGCAGTCAGCCGCGGCATGGAGGATCTTATTTCATCTGTTCCCGAAATAAGCGAGAGAATCGATTTTGACACAAAGGTTAAAGGCGTAAAAAGCGGGAATCCGTATGAAGAGCATACAAACTTCCGTTATTGCCACGATTTTGACGATTATCAGATTCACCTTCTCACCGAGGCGATTCTTTTCTCCAAAAACATTCCGCAGAGCGAAGCGAGAGATCTGATTGAAAAACTGAGCCGGCTCGGAGGAGTGGATTCGAGAAAAAAACTCTCGAAAAATCTTTACAAGCTCAACACAGTGTCTCAGGATAAGGTTACAAACCAGCAGATAGTCAACAATATAGGCATTATTGATGAAGCCATCGAAAAGGGCAGGCAGATTTCGTTCATATACAATGATTACGGCAAAGACAAAAAACTGCACCCGAGAAAGCTTATTGACGGCGAGCCGATGAAAAGAACGGCAAGCCCTTATTCCATTGTAATCGGCAACGAGAGATATTACCTTTTGTGTAACTACAACGAATATGACAATGCTCTGAAAATCCGCATAGATAAAATGACCGACATTGAAATACTCAAAACGCATATTAAACCGAAAAACAGTGTAAAAGGGCTTAAGGAGTCGGCATATTCATTGGCGGAACTGCTCTATATGCAACCGGGTGAACCGGAAAGAACGGTCCTCAGGGTGAACAAAAAGATTATCAGCGACCTTGTTGACTGGTTCGGCAAAGGCGTTAAATTCGGCGAAGAGGATGAAAACAGCATTGTCTGCGAAGTCAGGGTTGTTCCCAAATCAATGAAGTTCTGGGCTATGCAGTATTGCGAATATGTTGAGGTGCTTGAACCGGAGAGCTTACGCGAAGATATTAAAGACTCAATGCGAAGCGCCTGGCGCAAATATAACGACGACTTAAGCTCAATTTCCGAAGCATCCGGGGCAATCACAAAGCTTTGCGACAGCTGGCAGAAAATATGCGACGATGCACTTGACGACACACTCAGCATCAAAGAACTTGAGGAGGCGGTCAAAAGAACACACTCCCTTCTTATTCCGTTTCGCGGCAAAAAAATCCGCGGAAAATACTGCGAGCTTATACTTGCGCTGAATGATAATGTCAGCAAAGTCCGCCGCATTCGTTTCTCCAAAGCGCACGCCGTTGCCCTGCTTATTGATGCCATGCTTTATGACGTCAAATACGGCGAAAGAATGGTAGAAAGGGGAATACCCGACAATATCCTTCCTCTGCGATATATTCACGAGAATGAGGGAGAAACCAGAATAAGATATAAGTTTGACAAAAACAACTTTGAAGAGGATTTTCTGACTCTGCTTCACTACACGGATGAAGATGCAGCGGCTGCCGAAAAAAGGCATGCGGAAATGCACGAAAAAATCAGACAGAATGTTGCGGCAAGAAGAAAAAGCAGCGACAATCCTCCTGCCTGATTGCATAACCGGTGATGTAATGTTTGATACTATATGAAAGGAAAAAGAAATGACTCACAGAGAGAATCTGCAGTTAAAATGGGAAAAGCTTGCCGGGAGATCAGAACCGGAAATTGACAGTTTTAAAGAACTTGTTTACGACACCTACAAATATTTTTCGCAAAGCAGAGAGTTTAATTCAGTTCTTCGCGATGATTTACCGATTTTTCGCCTTATGTGTGTTTTCAGCAGGCTGGACTTCGCTCCGAGCGGTTACCGGGAATCGCATTATCGTTGCTGTCAGATAACAGCAGAAGCTCTCTGCCTGACAACGGAAGCCGGGTTCAAAAGGGGATATTTCAAGGAATCTCTGCATTTCCCGAAAACACATATTGTTCCGGATGAAGCGGATATGAGCTCGTTTGAGTCTTTTTCAAAGTGTTTTGCAACCTGCCTTGAGTGTTATGAAGAGTCATACGCAGAAAGTGAAGAAGAGTATTGGGATGATTGTGAAGATGATGATTGAATGAAGATTTGCCGGAATACATTGAAATGTTCAAAGAGGAAAAAATACTGCGGGAAATTAAAATGGCTGAAATAACAAAAGAAATAATTGATTTAGATGTAATTGCAAGCGTTAATCCCCGCCTGGGCAAAAGCTTGAGCGTTCAGGTGGTTGTTATGGAAACAGGCGATGATGAGATACCGCAAATGCGTTGTTACACGGGAGATGTTCTTGATAATGAAGATTATGTCCGTGTGAGACTCGACAGGCCGGAGTATGCGGATTCCGGCGGCAAAGAGCCGGCTGGTTTCACAACAAAACAGAACAAGGATGATTTTATCAGAATAATGAATGAGCCCACGGGCGCATATATAAAGGATGCTCAGGGAAATTTCACGGAGATGACCGGATATCTGAACGCCGTGCAGATATGGGAGAATGTTTACGGCAACGGCTCCTATGACAAGTTTAAAAAGGGAAAGAACGGATTGCCGGAACAACTGGACTATTCCGTTTTGTGAATAATATTTTTCATTTGAAGGAGAATGCTTTTATGGGAAAAGATATTGAAATAGAATTTACACCTAAATTGAAAATTAGCAATGATGAAATAACTGATTTTTTTAATAACGAAGATGAAAAAAGAAAAATAAGAGATAGCATAGAAAAATATCTCAATGTTGTAAAGCCCGATGATCCAAATGATAAGGTTTTTCAAAGTAGGTATTCCAGGTTTTATAGAATGGTAAGAAGAAAAAGAGAATGGAAAGAAAAATACTTTAAATTGCTTTGTGCCCAAAAAACAAATCCCAAAGAAGTTGGAGATATTCTTGCGGAACTATATGAGCCAAACAAATACATTGAAATTTCATTTGCAAGCAAAATGATTGCAACATATGATACAAAAGCTCCTTTAGTTGACAAGTGGGTTTTAAAAAATCTGGGTTTAGACAGCCAATGGAATAAGACCAGAAGAAATTGGGGCAACGATAAAGAAGAAAGAATAAAATGTGCTGTTGAGTTATACAAAGCAATAGAAAAGTGGTATAAAAGCGATAACAGCATAGTTTTAATAGATAAATTTGATACAGCTTTTCCTAAAAATAAGAAAACAATAAGCGATACTAAAAAAATAGATTTGATACTATGGAGATATCGTGAAAAAGATGAATAACGTTTCGCAATTTTTCATGCCCTGTTTTTGCCCCATGAATCCTCTTGATTTTCCGCACCGCAGGGCGTATAATACAGCCACCGAAAAACGAAAAGGAAGGTGCTGTTATGAGCGACAAAAGAATTATTGACGATTTCCGCGACGAATACCGTTTTCTTTCAAATTTTTACGTTCATCCCCTTGAATACAAAGGGCTTACCTATCATAGCGCCGAAGCTGCCTTTCAGGCACAGAAATGTGCAACCGAAGAAGAAAAAGTTAAATACACCCTTGTCAAAAACCCCGTTGTCGTAAAAGCTATGGGCAAAAAAGAACCCGGCTTTCCCGCAAACTGGGATGAAATCTCCTATGGCATAATGGAGGATATTCTCAAGGCGAAGTTTTCTGTGCCCGAACTCAAGGAAAAACTGCTTGCTACGGGCGACGCCGAACTCATCGAAGGCAACCGCTGGCACGACAACAAATGGGGCAACTGCACCTGTGAGCGTTGCGCAAACAAAGAGGGTCTCAATTGGCTCGGGCAAATTTTAACTGAGATAAGGAACAACCTTAAAAACGAAGAATAAAACAAAACACACGGGACTTATCCGACGGATAAGCCCCGTGTTCAATATTGTTGATTAAAGATTAATTTCAGGCTGGCAGATTGCTTTTCTGCCTTTTCTTTTTTATTGCGGAGAGAATCAGCGCCGCTGCCATAACCGAAACGCCGGCGGCGGTATAAATGAATGTTCCCGCTCCGCCTGCTTCGGGAAGAAGGGAGGATGATTTGTTCGCAATAAACAGGGTCTGAGGAGGATTGTCAACCAGCTCCGAAACTACCGTAACGCTGAAAGCGTAACTTGATTTGTGGTAGCCGAGAGGTGCTTTGATTTCCTCCAAATAGTAGGTCCCGCAGGGAAGTTCCGGCGATGTTGCGCCGCCGTTTTCATCCGAGCGCAGAACAAGCTCTTCGCTGCCGTCTGTAACGGGCACTGCGGCATAGCTTTCGCCGTCCGGACCGTGCAGGGTTACATATTCCGTGTCATAGTAATTCGCAGGGCGATAGACTTTGAACTCGGCGCCTTCAAGCCGCTTTTCTGTGTCGCCGTCTTTGTGTTTGACGATTGAGAATGTGCCCTTGACATTTTCGGGAATAATCAGGTCTTTGGGCTCATCCGGGTTTTCTTTAGGAGTGTTTTTCGGGTAAACGGAGGCAACCGGTGAGTATTCGCCGAAGGAGTCGGGATCGGGCGAGGGGACGTTTACAAAGAACGGCTCAACTGCCGCTTCGATTTTGTCTTCGTTCTGAACTTCAACAACAAGATATTTGCCGTCTTCAAGTTCGAGTGCGGCGTAGCCGGTGGAGTCAGTGACTGCGGTGCCTGCCTTTGCGGAGTCAACTGCATAAGTGTCAATATCCGCCTGTGTGGGCGTGTCGCCTGCTGCGCCGTCCGCTCTGTAAATTTCAAATTCTATGCCTTCAATGGGGTCACCTGTTTCAGCAGATGTTTTGAAAATCCTTATGCCTTTGTCGATGTCGCCGTTAAACACAAAAGAGTTTGCCGCCTTGATTCTTGCGGGACCTTCGGTGACGCCTACAAGGGTCTGCGAAGCTTCTTTGCCGCCTTCGGGCTCAAAAAGATAAACGCCTTTTGAAAGATTCTGAATACCGGAGGTTTCAACGCTTACCGTGTCGCCCGCCTTTGCAGTGACTGTAATGGGATATCTTGTCTTTGTATCTGCCTGAATCGTGAACTCGTCTGTTACAACAAAAGTGCCGTTGTCATCGTGACCGCTCTTTACCGTTATGGTAATGTCGTCATCGCTTTCAAGCTTGCCGTTTAAATTGACATACATACCGATGTCAAAGGTGTCGGAGGAGCCGTGTCTGAGCTGTGCACGCACCATTTCAACGTTTGAGACAACTATCTGTTCTTCCGTGGGCTCAACGCCTTCAAGACTGTAGAGGTAGTAAACAAGGTTGTTTACTTTATATGCCGATTCATCGTTATATGTTCTTCTGTTTCTGACAGTCGGCGCCCAGTCCCAGATTTCGTTGTGATAATTGTGAATAAGCGTCATAATATACTGCTTTGTTATGTCGAGCGAACCGCCGTAAAAAACAGACTGCTCAATTCTTTCGTTGGTCATATTTGAATACGCCCAGATTGCCATCTGCACGCCTGCGATTATGTCGCTCCTTGTCAGACTGTCAACAAAATCTTCGTCAAGTCCGCCTTCTTTTAATTTGGCTTTCATCTCGTCTATTGCCACAAACGGGTAGGAGTTTTCAACAATCGCTCTTATGTGCCTTGCAGATGTAACGCCGTAATGACCGCTCTCTTCAAGATTGCCTATTTTATAGTGAGTGCCGTTTACGGGCGTAACTTCAAGGTCGCAGCAATAGGTTAAATCATAATTGTTTGTGCCGTATGAGTAGGGACCGTCGGGAGTCCAGGTGCTGCCGCCGAGCTCTGCGGTGTTTGTCAGGATGATTGTTGCGGGCATATCAACACCGGGTGAAAAGTGCGAACTGAGCTCATACACGAGATTGCGGGGAAAAATTACCTCATAGCAGTATTCATCAAATCTCTGAGTTACCGGGTAGCTCTTGAAATTATATACCGTGTCGAGCGTGTCGCTGAGTTTCTCAACAAGCGCGGACGGAATCTGCGCCTTTTCGCTGTCGGAGAGTGTTTCATACGCCTGCTTTGCAGCCGCCCTCAGTGCACGCATTTCAATAATATAGTTGCGGTATCCGTTAATGGCCGCAAGGTGTTCCTCCACAGAATCGGGGTTTTCTGCATCATAGTGACCGGAGACCGTGAACTGTGATTTTTTGGTCTGCATCTGCGCAAGCGTGTCGATCGCCTCAAGCTGCTGCGTTACGGATTCAACATCCGTGTCGGCGGTGAAGGCGGCAGGCGCAGCGGCGGTTAAAATCAGAAGCGCCGCAATAATAAAAGATATAACTCTTGAAACGGATTTTCTCATTTCCATACCCCTTGAATATAATCAGGTTTCATCCGACACATTATTTATGCCGGCACACAAATAATTATTATATAATAAAACAGAAGTGTTTTCAATCACATAAGCTCCAAAAAACACAGCATATCATACAAAAATATGTCAAATCGTTCAAAAAAGTCAAAAAATCGTATCGAGCAAAACGGCAGGGGACCTGCCCTGCCGCCGTGGATTATCTTTTCTTTTTTCTGCTCTTGATTTCATCTGCCCAGGATTCGGCGAGCACGCCTTCATCCCTGATTGAGCTGACCGCTTTGCAGACTGCTCTGTAATTAAGCTGATGGCCGACGCTGTCGCTCTCAAACTGAACCGCTCCTCTGCGGTCGATTCCGTAACTGCGCGCCGTTTCAACCGCATCAATGTTGGCTCCCATAAAGAGGAACTCCCAGCCGTATTTTTTCTGCTGCTTTTCAACCATCTCTTTGACCTTTCCGGATGAATAGATATGGCTGGAGTTTTCCATTCCGTCGGTCATAATAACAAAGACTGTGTTTTCGGGCACATCCTCCCTGCGGGCGTATTTGTGAACGTTGCCTATGTGGTGAATCGCACAGCCCATGGCGTCAATAAGAGCTGTGGAACCGCCGACAACAAAGTCGCTCTCTGTCATCTTTTCGATTTTGTCGATGTCAACTCTGTCATAAAGAACAAAGCTTTCGTGATTGAAAAGCACTGTTGAAACATAGACCCTGCCTTCTTTTTTTCTCTGCTCCTCAATGACGGAATTGAAGCCACCCACCGTGTCGCTCTCGAGCCCTGACATTGACCCGCTGCGGTCGAGAATGAATACAAGCTCCGTGATGCCGTTCACCTTTTCGTTTCTTGCTGCGTTTTCATTTGTGTTTTTCATTTTGTTTTCCTCCGTAAATTTGTTTTGTTTTTTGATTGCAGCTGAATTATATCTCAGAACAAAAACGGAGTGGTCGCCTGCAAAGCGACAAATAAAAAGGCCGCCCTGAGGCGACCTCATCAGCACAGAATCGGCTGGTCGTATTTAAACAGAATTTCGTTTATTTTAAAAACATCATATTCGCCCTGTTCGACGCAGGTCTTAATTATAACATCCGACAGCACGCTCGGTGAGAGAGCGTAACCCGCCTTCATCAGCATTTCGTTTATTTCACGCACGGGCAGTTCGAGTGCTATCGCCAGTGCGAGAGCCGTCTGTTTTGACGGTTTGTATTTACTGTCGGAGCGGATTTTCGAAAACAGCCGGCGGTCAATGTTGGCGCGCTTATAACACTGCGGGTCAGTCATACCCTTTTCATCTATTTTTCTGAATAGCATTTCGCTGAAACTCTCATCAAGAACAAATGAAAGGGCGTCATCGCAGGCTTCCGACGGTTTCGGAATCTGCTGCATGCAAAGGTCGGATTCTATACGCTCCGCTTTTAATAACTGTTTTGCTTTTCCGCTTTTTGCCGACGGAATATTGAGCAGTGTGCCCGGCTCTCTTCTGCCGTAAATGCGGTCTTCAAGGTGTGCTCTTTCAACCTCAAAATCGCTGATTCTCTGCTCGATTTTACCGAAGAACGAGGAGCTGACCTCAAACGCCGCCCTGTCAAAAATTACTATATAAACAAGAATATCATCATCGGATTTTTCAAGAAAATCCCTTATTGCTCTTGTGGCAACTCCGAGCGCCTGCGCTTTGGGGTAGCCATAAATACCCGATGAAATAAGAGGAAATGCAACGCTTTTGCAGTTGTTTTCTGCAGCAAGGGCAAGGGAGTTTGCATAGCAGGAGTAAAGCAAGTTTTCTTCATTGCTGTTTCCGCCTTCCCAGACGGGGCCTACAGTGTGAATTATGTGTTTGCACGGCATTTTGTATCCGAGCGTGATTTTTGCCTGCCCCGTTTTGCATCCACCCAGTGTGCGGCACTCTGCAAGAAGCCCGGGACCGGCTGCGCGATGAATTGCGCCGTCCACTCCGCCTCCGCCGAGAAGCGACGAATTGGCGGCGTTGACAACCGCATCAACGTCCATTTTTGTTATATCGTCTCTGACAAGCTGTAAAGGCATTATGAATCCCTCCGTGAAAAGATATGTAATTATACCATATATTGATAATATATTCAATCTTTTTCAATATATATTGATTTTTAAATACGTATGTATTATAATTAAAAAATACTATACTAAGGCAAATGTGCCTTTTCGGACGGTGATTTTTTGGCATATCTTTTCGGGCATTTCAGAGAACTGCTGACACCCGACGGCGAGCAGATTTATTTCGGCATCAGCAAAGACGGCTTCAACTGGGAGCAGGTCAACGGCGGCAGACCCGTTCTGACAAGCAATATCGGAGAGAAGGGTATGCGCGACATAGAAATCGCGAAGCTCAGAAACGGAAGATTTGTAATTGTGACAACCGACCTCTGTATTGCACGCAGATGGGATGAAAACTACAACGTTGACTGGAAGGACTGCAACCACAACGGCAGCAAAAACCTGATTCTGTGGAAGAGCGACGACCTTATTCATTTTGACGGTCCGCATTTCATCGATTTCAGCGCAGAAAAATACGGTTGCCTCTGGGCACCCGAAATAACATACATCGAAGAGGATGACGAGTATCTTCTGCACTGGGGCTCAACCGTTGAGACGGACGGTTTCAATCATATGTCAATTTACTGCTGCACTACAAAGGATTTTGAATCATTCTCAAAGCCGGAAATCCTTTTCACCAAGGAGTGCGAAATACTCGATTCACACCTTGTAAAAATCGGAGGGACATATCACCTGTTCTACAAAAACTGCAACCCCGGTATGAATATGCACGAAACGGCGCCGACGGCTTACGGCCCATACACACACGATGGAGATTTTGACAGAATTATGGAGGCACTCGGCAACCCGGGAGCTTACGAAGGCGGCACGTCATATATTCTGCCCGACGGCAGATGGTGCATTCTGTTTGACTTTTTCGGCTGTGAAAAAGAGAAAATGGGTTATGTGCCTTTCGTTTCACCGGCGCCCGGCGACGCCCATATTAAAATGAGAAAAGAAGAGTTTTCCTTCCCCTACGGTTTCAAACACGGCGGCGTTGTTGAAATCACGGATGAAGAATATGACAGAATCAGAGATTATTACGGATGAGGGATGAACGATGAAGATTAAAGATTTATTCCTGCAAAAAAGCCCGACCCTTTCGTTTGAGGTTTTCCCGCCCAAATCGGGCGCAAATTTTGACTCGGTGCAGACAGCTACAAGAGAGATTGCGAAACTTAAGCCCGACTTTATGAGCGTTACTTACGGTGCGGGCGGCGGAACAAGCGAATACACCGCCGCAATAGCAAACGATGTTCTCAAAAACTACGGTGTTACACCGCTTGCCCATCTCTCCTGTGTTTCATCGGGCAGAGACACGATTGTTGATGAAATCAGAAAACTGCAGAGCTTCGGTGTTGAGAATATTCTTGCCCTGCGCGGAGATATACCGCAGGACGCACCTCCCAAGGAGCAGTGGCATTACCACTACGCCTGCGAGCTTGTGGCAGAAATAAAAGAGATTGCGCCCGAAATCTGCATTGGAGGCGCATGCTACCCCGAAGGGCATATTGAGCGCACGAGCTACGCCGACGACATAAGAAATCTTAAAACAAAGGTTGACGCCGGCTGTGATTTTCTGACTACGCAGATGTTCTTTGATAACAACATATTCTACAATTTTCTTTATAAAATCCGTTCCTCAGGTATTGAGGTTCCCGTTGTTGCGGGTATTATGCCGGTTGCAAATCTTCGCAACGTTAAACGCTCCTGCGAGCTTTCGGGCACCGAACTGCCATACAGGTTCAAGCAGATTATCGACCGCTTCGGCGGGAATCCTGCGGCGATGAAGCAGGCGGGAATCGCATACGCCATCGAGCAGATAATCGACCTTATTGCAAACGGAGTCAACAACATACACATTTACACCATGAACAAGCCGGATGTTGCCGCGGCAATACAGAACGGCCTGAGTGAGATTATAAAATAAACGACTATGACTATTCTTGAAAAAATCAAAAGCGGTTTTCTGTTGTTTGACGGTGCGATGGGCACAATGCTCATCAAAAGCGGGCTCAAGCCGGGCGAGATTCCCGAAAAGCTCTGCATCACCGACCCCGACAGAATAATAAACATCCACCGCGCCTATCTTGATGCGGGCTGTGATGTTGTTTCTGCAAACACATTCGGCGCAAACCCTTTCAAATTTGACAATTATGAAGAAATAATCAAGGCCGCACTCGACTGCGCAAATGAGGCGGTCTGCCTTGCAAAAGCGGAAAATGACGGCAGGGACTGCTATGTCGCTCTCGATATCGGCTCAACCGGCGAAATGCTCAGGCCGGCAGGCGACCTTGTATTTGAAGATGCCGTGAGTGCTTTCGCAAAGGTGATAAATGCGGGCAAAGATTCGGCGGACGTTGTTCTTATTGAAACAATGAACGACCTTTACGAGCTCAAGGCGGCTGTGCTTGCCGCAAAGGAGAACTGCGACCTTCCGGTTATAGCAAGCGTTGTTTTCAATGAGAAAAAAACTCTGATGACCGGCGCAGATCCGGCTGCCGTTGTTGCAATGCTCGAGGGTCTTGGCGTTGATGCGCTCGGTATGAACTGCTCGCTCGGTCCAAAACAGCTGAAAAACATTGTTCCCGACATACTAAAATATGCGAGCGTTCCGGTTCTTGTTCAGCCGAATGCAGGCATACCCTCGGTGGTTGACGGCAAAACCGTCTATGATGTAACAGCCGAAGAGTTTGCCGATGATGTTGCCGAAATTGCTTCAATGGGAGCAAGAATTCTCGGCGGCTGCTGCGGAACCTCACCGGAATACATCAGACTTCTTCGTGAAAAACTGGATTCACTCACTCCTCTGCCTGTCACAAAAAAGGATTTCACTCTTGTTTCGTCCTACACGCACGCTGTTGATATATGCGATGTTCCCGTTCTCATAGGCGAAAGAATCAACCCCACGGGTAAGGCAAAATTCAAGCAGGCGCTACGTGACGGCGATATAGATTATATAATGAACGAGGCGTTCGCACAGACCGAAAAAGGCGTGCATATTCTTGACGTCAACGTCGGTCTGCCCGAAATAGATGAACCCGCCGTGCTGACCGAAACGGTTAAACGCATTCAGGCGGTAATCGACCTGCCCCTTCAGTTAGACACATCCGATCCGGTTGCGCTTGAAAGAGCAATGAGGATTTATAACGGCAAACCGCTTGTAAACTCGGTAAACGGCAAGCAGGAGAGTATGAGGGAAGTTCTGCCGCTTGTTAAAAAATACGGCGGAGCGCTTGTCGCCCTTACTCTTGATGAGAACGGAATACCCGGCACAGCCGAGGGCAGATACAAAATAGCAAAGCGGATTGTCGATGAAGCCGAAAAATACGGCATAGATAAAAAAGATATTATTGTTGACACACTGGCTATGGCGGTCAGCAGCGACAAAAACGGAGCGCTTACAACCCTGCAGTCAATCAGACTTATCAAAGAGCGGCTCGGGGTCGGCACCTGTCTGGGTGTTTCAAACATCTCGTTCGGTCTGCCTGACAGACCTGCCGTAAACTCCGCATTTTTCTCAATGGCTCTTGCCTGCGGGCTTGATGCCGCAATAATCAACCCCTATTCATTCCCGATGATGTCGGCTTATTACAGCGGCTGCGCCCTGACCGGCAAGGATGACGGCTTTGCGCGTTATATTGAGTTTGCATCGCTCAACGAAACACAGGAAAAGCCAAAAGAGGCAAAAGAACAAAAGCCCGGTTTGCAGGATGCAATCATAAAAGGGCAGGGGGCAAAAGCGGCTCAGATTACAACTGATATGATTAAAACCGAAGACCCTCTCGATGTAATAAACAATTACATTGTGCCTGCTCTTGACTATGTCGGCACCGGGTTCGAAAACGGCAGATTCTACCTCCCGCAGCTGCTTATGAGTGCGGAGGCGGCGCAGAGTGCATTTGATATAATCAAAAAAACAATACCCACATCTCAGCAAAAAAGCGGGCATAAGATTCTGCTCGCAACCGTAAAGGGCGACATCCACGACATTGGCAAAAACATTGTCCGGGTTCTGCTTGAAAACTACGGCTACGATGTTATCGACCTCGGCAGGGACGTTGACAAGGAAGCGATACTTGAGGCGGTAACCGCAAACGACGTTAAAATGGTGGGCTTAAGCGCCCTTATGACAACAACCGTTCCCGCCATGGAGGAGGCAATAAAACTCCTAAACGAAAAATGTCCCGATGTAAAGGTAACCGTCGGCGGAGCGGTTCTGACACAGGAATACGCCGATATGATAGGCGCCGATTTCTATTCAAAAGAAGCCATGGCGACCGTTCGCTATGCAGAAAAACTATTCAAGGGGGAATAATAAATGATAAATGTCATAAGAGTTCCCGACAGGTTCAAAATTCATTACGACACCACCGATTTCATCCGTGATGACGGCGTTCTGCGCTTTGAGGGTGTTGACGGCAAGCTTAAAGTCCTGATTACCGCCACAAGAAGCAAGCCCGCTTTTATCGAATTGCGCTGGCAGGGCAGAACGGATGAAAAGGTCAGCGTTCTCGGCGATGCCTGGGAGCGCGCATACGGTGATATGATGTGGAGAGGCATCCACGCGGAAAGCTTTATGCCCTGGTATTTTTTCATCAAGGGTGAAACGGAGATTCTTGCCTGCGGTGTTGAAACACGGCCTGCGAGTTTTGTCTCCTGGAGCTACGACAAAGAAGGCATAAGCTGCTGGCTTGATGTCCGTTGCGGCGGCAGCGGAGTCGAACTCGGCGGACGGGAGCTTGAGGCGGCTACAATTATAAGCAAGGTGTTCAGAAACACCTCCTCGTTTGATGCTGCCTGCAGGTTCTGCAAAATGATGTGCCCCGACCCCGTGCTTCCCGAAAACCCCGTTTACGGCGGCAACAACTGGTATTATGCCTATGGTGAGAGTTCATACGCCGATATCATAAACGACGCAAAGCTGCAGTCGGAGTTATCACCCGGTCTTGCAAACCGCCCGTATATGGTTATAGACGACGGCTGGCAGATAAACCGCGTATCGGGTCCCTGGGAGCCCAACGAGAAATTTATAGATATGTCCGCGCTCGCGCTCGATATAAAAGAGATGCGCGTTCATCCGGGAATCTGGGTAAGATATCTCAATACAAGAAGCGAAGTGCCCGAGATTATGCAGCTCAAGGGCAGGTCAGACAACGGCGAATTCACTCTTGACCCCTCGCATCCCAAGGTGCTTCACTATGTAGCGAGAGAAACCCGCAAATTAGTGTCGTGGGGCTATGAACTCATAAAGCACGATTTTTCCACTTATGATATTTTCGGTAAGTGGGGCAAGGATATGAATGGCAAAATCACCGACGACGGCTGGGCGTTTTATGACAGAGCAAAAACCTCCGCCGAAATTGTGCGCAATTTTTACCGTACCATCTATGAAAACGCGGGCGACGCTCTCATACTCGGCTGTAACACAATCAGCCACCTTGCCGCAGGCTATGTTCACATAAACCGCGTCGGCGACGACACAAGCGGAAAAAGCTGGGCAAGAACGCGCAAGATGGGCATAAACTCTCTTGCCTTCCGTCTGCCGCAGAACAGGGCGTTTTATATGATTGACGCCGACTGTGTGGGCTTTATAAGAGGCAAAATCAAGTGGAAGTATAACAAACAATGGCTCGATCTGCTCTCAAAAAGCGGTTCTCCGCTGTTTATCTCCTGCGCAAGGGGCACGCTGAGTGATGATGAAATGCGCTATGTGCGCGACGCCTATGCTCACGCCTCAAGGCAGAACGACAAGGCGGTCCCTCTCGACTGGGAGATTACCGCAACGCCCGACACCTGGCTCTTCAACGGAAAAGATGAGGTCCGTTTTGAGTGGTATGGCAACGGCGCCATGATTGAATAAACATAACAGAAAACATAACAGACCGCAGGCAGCAATGCCTGTGGTTTTTGCTGTTTCAGGGTAAAGAATCGGTCTTACTTTTCCGGTATTAAATTAAAAGAAAAAAACCTTGAACTGTGAGTCGGTTCAGTATGGTTTAAATCACAAACATCTGCAGACGGGATTATGTTTTACGCAAAAGTATTCAGATATGCCTTTTGCTTTCATGTGCCTAAAATCACCCATTGGCTTTGGTATTATACAGTTGCAGAGAGCAAGAAAAACAAGATAAGCACGAAATCACGAACAATTTAAATTGACGAAAACGTTTATTAAGAGGGAGGAAAGATCATGGTATTCTATAAACTGACATACTGCTTCGAAGATATAGCTGAGAAATCAAACAAGCCGCCTTGTGCATTCGGATAAAAAACTGATTACCGGGGAACAGGCGACTACACTTATTCCCGATGATTTCGATATGCCCGTTATGTGTTCCGGCACCGAGGCAAAAAGAAGCCGGATTGGCTTTTGATATTTATAAGAGGTGAAACATGGATTTTTCAAAACAATATGTTCCCGTATCCCCCAAAAAAGTATTCGTCGGCGGCTCAAAGAGCTTTGAGGCTCTTGATAAAGAAACAAAAAATAAAATTGACGGCTATATAGCTGAAAACGTCCGTATTCTCATAGGTGACTGCAGGGGAACAGACAAGCTTGTTCAGGCATATCTGTTTCTCAAGGGATACAGAAATGTTACCGTTTACGCTACCGACGGCAAAGCGAGAAACAATATCGGTGACTGGGCGGTGAAAAATGTGCCGTCTCACGGTGAGAAGGGGTATGAATATTACCGTCTGAAAGATATTGAGATGGCAAAGGATGCCGATGAGGCGTTTATGATCTGGGACGGAAAAAGCAGGGGAACCGCCTTTAACTGTGAAGAAATGCGAGACCTTGAGAAAAAAGTATATATTCATCAGCCCAAAGAAGATGAAGGGTTTGAAAAAAACGGCGTATTCTGGCTGATTGATGATAAAATATGTGCGTTCCCATACGATTCAGAGATTTATCGTGAAGCAATTTCAAAATCCGGCAATACATATAATCACGAAAAAATCTGGGAATATATCAGACCTAAAGGCTGCAATAAACCATACAATTACTATCCTCGCGGCCGCGTGGTTATAGCTTCGGGCAGGGGACCCTTGTTAAGATATAACCGGAACCCGGTTACGGCTATGAATTATTCTCCGGAACCAACTCTCCCCGTAGTTTATATGAATCAGAATATTGATAAGAAATATATTCCGGAAATAATCAAACTGTTCAATTTGCACTCGCCGCCGGTTGTCAGATACGATTTCAGCGAGCATTACAAGTGCTGTCTTGACGAATAGCCGCAGTTGCAAGCGAAGAAGAATCTGTCTGACGCAGTGTCTGTAAAAATGATTAAGGAGGAATCAAAATGGGTTATTTTTCAGCGTTAAATATTGATTATGAAGATTTAAGCTATCCTTCACCCGGAAGACAGCTTGAAATGAGATTTGAAGATTTAAAAAACAGATTGTCTGAATTAAAAGAAAAAGGCGCACAATTCAAAATGAGGGGGTGTTATTACGATGATGATATAAGATATATTATTCCGGAGCATTTCTTTGATATATATCATACACAAAGAGCCATTGAGCTGGCAAAGCAGGATTTGTTTTCAAAATACGGAATTGCCGTAACCGAAGATGTGGAGAATACTCAGGTTTTAAGCG
>JAEEGL011528971.1_pt1 | contig 35626 bp, 33 predicted proteins | sample 9134231 | NCBI WGS metagenome assembly JAEEGL01 (sample SAMN16246548, study PRJNA631951) | gut metagenome | biome: gut microbiome; feature: rumen; material: fiber-attached | host: Bos | place: Iran: Karaj | collected 2018-10
TAGTGGAGGGATGGCAGAGCGGTTGAATGCGGCAGTCTTGAAAACTGTTAACCGATCACTCGGTTCGTGGGTTCAAATCCCACTCCCTCCGCCATTTATGATATCTTAGTTAATGACAAGAAATTCAAGAGTAAGTAAAACTAGAATTTTATTTACAAGCTTAATTATCTTCTTATTTACTATTATTGTTGTTAGAGCAGATGCATTCTCAAACTCAATAGAAGATCAGAGGATAAAGGTCAATCCAAACTTCATATGAAGTGAGGATGATGTAATAGGAATTAATCCAGATAATATAAATATTACAACTGATGATGAAGGAGATACTCCTGTCATTCATTATATAGTTCAGGAATGAGATACAATCGAAAAAATTTCTAAAGAGTTCTGAGTTCCTGAAAAAAGACTAAAAGAGTTAAATAAACTCTGAGATTCTGTACAACCAGGACAAAAACTTATTGTAAGTGATAATGAAGAATGAATTCTTTATGTAGTTAAAAAAGAACGAAGTTTAAAACTATTCTCAGAATTCTATAGACTAAATATTAATGATTTAATGACATTAAACTACATTTCAGATGATAGTGAAATGTTATATCCTGGACAAGAATTATTCATTAATGTAACAGAACAAAGAGCATATGATATTTGATTATTAGAAAAAGCTCAACCTATTTTGCCTAAAGATGAAGTAGTTAAACCAATTGTTAAGAAAAAACAAACAACAACGAAAACAACTACAACAAAAACAAATAATAATTGATGAACTACAACAACCACAACTCAAGTTACTACTCCATCTTGAAATTCAAGAATACTAAAACAATGGTATTATAACCCTAAAATATCTAACTGATTTGCTGTAGGTTACTGTACATGGTATGCAGCTATAAAGTCTCCTAATATCTTTAAATATATAAGTGCTACTAAACAAGATAGACCATTTGGCGGAAATGCTGTAAATTGGTATTCAAATGCTAAAGCTGCATGATTTAGTGTAGGACAATCACCAAGGCCAGGAGCTATCGTTGTGTATAAGAATCTTAGAAGTTCAGCATGACATGTAGGTATCGTATTATCAGTAAACTCTGCAGCATGAGAAATGACAATTGAAGATATGAACTATGCAGGAAGATTTATAGTAACACAAAGAATTGATAATATTAACAATCCAAAAATCGTAGGTTATATCTACCAATAAATAGGAACCAACAATTCAATAATATAAAAGAAATGCCTTTAAAAAAGCATTTCTTTTTAATATTAGTAAAATACTTTTTCTTGTTTTCACCATATAAAAAGATATAAACTTATGAAGTGTTATTTTTATATACTTAAAAAGTATTATGCAAAGAAATCCATTACATGCATATACCCCTAAACAATTTACAACAAGAACATTTAATGCTCCAAAAAAAGAAAAAAGAAATCGAAAAAAACGAATTCTTTGAATTTTATGTACATTAATATTTTTATGAATAGCAGGAGCTTTCGCATACCTTCAAATCAGAATATTAAAAGATCTTCCTGATGTTAGTGAAGTAAAAAATATGACAATGTCTCAAGCAACCATTATTACTGATAGAAATTGAGAAGAACTCTATAAAATTTTCTCAGAAAATAGAGAATTCGTACCATTGTCTAGCATAAATCAACATATGATTGATGCTATTATTGCTGTTGAAGACCAAAAATTTTGGGAACATGAATGATTAGATCCTATGTGAATTTTCAGAGCATGATTCAAAACAATGATAGGACAAAATGCATGATGAGGTTCAACAATCACTCAACAATTAATTACCAATGTTATGAATTTAAAAAGACCTTTTTGAGGAACATTTCTCCAAAAAGTTGATTATAAACTAAAACAAATAATTCTTGCAAAAAGATTAAACAATGTACTTCAAAAACAAATAAAATCAGAAAATAAAAATCTTAGTAACTCAGAAGTTAAGGAAAAAATGAAAGAAAAAATACTAGAATTATACCTTAACTATGTATTTTTAGGTAATAATGCATACTGAGTTGAAGCTGCAAGTAAAACATATTTTGCAAAATCAGCTAAAGATTTATCAGTATTAGAATCTGCTATTCTTTCATCTATACCAAAAGCTCCTACAACATATGATCCATATAAATCAAAATCATTAATGGGAGTTTTTAAAGTAACAGATGCAAATTGAAAAGAGTATCCATTTGAATGAAATATAAGATCAAATATACTCCTTCAATACAGAGATAATATTAAAAACTCAGATTTCTCAAACAAAAAGACAAGTGAAGCATTTATCAAATTTGTTATATCACTTTGTCCTAGTACAGTAACTATAGAAGGTAAAACTTATAATGTTAAATATGTAAACTGAAGAGCAGAATTTGCTTTATGAAGAATTTACGAAGAAGGAAAAATAACTGAAACTGAACTTAAAAATGCATTTTTAGAATCTCTAACAATGGAATTCAAAAAGAAATCATTTGATATAAAAGCTCCACATTTTGTATTTTGGATAAAAGACCTCCTAGAAAAAGAATATGGAAGCGGTTTAACAGCTGAATGAGGATTAATTGTAAAAACAACACTTGACTACAACATCCAAAAAATGGCAGAAAGTTCATTAATCAATAATTGAAATTCATTCTTTGAAAACTGAGCAACTAATGGATCAATGCTATATACAGATACCACAAACTGAGATGTATTAGCATACGTATGATCACTTGATTACTTTAACAATGAAATTCAAGGTCAAAATGATATGGTAAGAAATCCTAGACAATCAGGATCTTCAATAAAACCACTTATCTATGCTCTTTGATTTGAAAAACTACCATTAACACTAGATACACCAATTTATGATATAGAATTTAAAGCAGGTAAAGATACTCCTCATAATGCAGATGGAGCTTTTGAATGACCTATTCCTCTAAAAAAAGCATTATGATTCAGTAGAAATATTCCTGCTGTTAAAATGTTTTTAGCACTAGGTTGAGAAGAGGTTGCAAAACCTTTCTTACAAAGTCTAGGACTTGATTGAATTAAAGATAATATTGAATACTGATATCCTCTCGCTCTCGGTGCTTGAGAAGTTAGTATGTTACAGATGGCTGAAGCTTATTCAAATTTATCAAGAGAAAATCCTGCTAAATTAAATCCTATTCTAGAAATAAAAAATAATAACTGAGAAATTCTTTATAAAAAAGAAGTTGAAGAAAAAGATAACATTATTCCTCCTGGAATTATAACATTAATGTGGAAAATTCTTGCAGATCCTAGCAACAGAATAGGTGCATGGTCTACAAAATTTAATGTAAAAGGATTAACATATGCACTTAAAACATGAACATCAAACGTTGTAACAGATAAATGATCACGTCCAAGAGACTGATGGTTAGCAGCATATACACCTTCAAGAGTTATTCTTATGTGGGCTTGAAATGCTGATGCTTCCGCTATGAATAGAAATGCTTATTGAGGAACAATTCATGCAAATAGTATTAAAGCCTTCTTATCATCTCTTCTTGAAAATAATTATATTTCTAATGAAGAAATGCCTGTAAGAGACGTTGTATGATTAAAAATATCAAAAGTATCAGGTAAACTTCCAAGTGAATCAACACCTGCAGAATTAATTATTGATACTATGTGATTTAATTGACACATTCCATCAACAACAGAAGGACCTATATCAGAATTAGAAATAGATACTTCATGTTATTGAAAAATTAGTCCTTTAACACCTGCAGAACAAATAAGAAAATGATATCTAATTGAGGCTTCAACATTCATGCCTTGAAACAACGACCTTGAAGATATAAAAAAATATCATAAAGAACAAGCTATGAGTTGATGAAATTCAAATCTATTTGTTGAAGAACCAACTAACTATTGTGAAGAAAGAGAACCAACTGTAAATGAAAGTATAGAAATATCCTTTATTAGACCTCAAAATAAACAATCATTTGCTAAATTAAATAATGTTGTTTATTCAATAAAATCACCTGTTGCTATTAAAAAAATAAATATCACTGTAGATGGTAATAATGTAAAATCTTTTATTGATAATAGTACAGAAATATATGGTTCTAAAGATATAGATTTATCAAAATTTGAAGATTGAACACATACACTCTGAATAACAGCAATTGATTGAAATAACTCTACAAAAACCGTTACAACTTCAATAAATATTGTTTCTGAAGATACAGATATTCCTTATTTCAATAAGGAATGAAGTACTGTTATAAAAAAAGAAGATTGATCTTTTAATGTAACACTTCTATTCGATGATAATATATCTTGAGTTAAAAATTGAATTATAACTGATATTAATGGATGAACTGTTAATAAATTTAATGGACAAGCTACAAACTTTACAACAACAAATCAAACAATAAAAGCTACAGTTGAAGACTTTTATTGAAATAAATTAGAACAAGAAATAAATTTAGCTGAATTCTAATTATTATAATATAAAAAAATATCTGCCTAAAAAGCAGATATTTTTTTATAATTTTTAATAAATTTTTATTTCTTAATGTCCATCCAAGGATAATGTTCTTCAATTGTTTTTTTAATATCTCTTGGTTTAATAATTCAGAATTCTGTAATAATACCTCTAATAAATTTAGGAGGAATTTTATCAAAAGCAAAATTTAAAAAATTTAATCCATCTGGGGAATCTTCCCAAACTTCATGAGATTCTCTTCTTTCTATTTGAATTTTATCATGAATATCAACTTTTAAAAGATTACCAGCAATATATACAGGTACATTAGCATATAAAGCAGAAAGTCAAACACTATAACTTCATACTTTATTAATAACACCTCAATCTAATTTAATAGCATCACATCATATAATAACACAATCCATCATAAGATCAGTTCATGAAGATTCATCCATCAAAAAAGGAGCTACTCAATCAACAACCATTGTTGTATCAATACCAGCAGCAATTAAATCAGCAGAAGTTTTTCTTCATTGATATAAAGGTCTTGTTTCTGTATTAAATACTTTAAAATTAATTCATTTAATTTTATGTAATTTTAATGTTTTTATTGCTGAAGAACTATGACAATGAGTTAATACATTATCTCATTCATTAATAATACCTAAACCATTTAATACAGCTCTTTCTGCTGTTTCATTTATAAGATTTAAATAAAATTGAGCTGATTCAACAACAATATTCTGACATTTATTAACATCATTTTCATCTCAAAGTTTTTTAATCTCTGATTTAATATAATCCATACCATTAAAAAGCATAGGTTCTGTAGGTCTTGCTGCTATTAAAATATCCATTGATTTATTAATAAAATCAAGATATTCTTTTTTAGATCAAAATTTTTGATTTTTTGATTCATTAATAATAACTTCAAATGCAGCTTTAGCTATATTAGTAGCTCATTGAATTTTAATATCTTTAATATCTTGTACAATTTGTTCTACAACTTTTAAATGTTCACTCATTTATTTTTGTTTTTATAAAATAAAAATTACTATAGTAATTATATTAAATTTTTTAAATTACGCAAATTTCTTTGATAAAAGAAGTTAAATCATTATAGAAAAATAATAATAATATTTGAATAATAAAAAAATGAAATTACTAGACTTAAAATCTCTATATAAATTTAACCCTCTAATTATAGATTACTATAATCTTCTTTCTTCAGAAATTCCCACTTTCATACTAGAATACGCTAATACAAAAGAAATGTTAAAACAACAATTTATTAGTGTATCATGTGGTACTATATATTCAAAACTTTATAATATTGACCGATTTTCTAGTCTAGAACACAGTATAGGTGTAGCTTTAATTATACGAAATTTCACAAAAGATAAAAAACAAACATTATCATGATTATTTCACGATATAGCAACACCTGTTTTCAAACACGCTATAGATTATATGAACTGAGATTATCATAATCAAGAATCAACAGAAGATTTAACAACACATATGATTAAAAATTCTCCTGAAATTATAAAACTATTAAAAAGAGATAATATAAAACTAGAAGAAATAAACGATTATCATATATATCCTATTGCTGATAATAATACCCCACAATTATCAGCTGATAGATTAGAATATTCATTATCAAATGCTCTATTTACATATAAAACAAAATCTTTTTCTGAAATAAAAGAAATTTATAATGATATAGAAATTCAAAAGAATGAGAATAATGAAGAAGAAATAGGATTCAAAACACAAAAAATAGCAGAAATTTTTGAAGAAATGATGTGACAATTATCAATTATATATATGTTAGATAAAACAAGATTTTCTATGCAATTTCTCGCAGATATTTTAAAAATAATGCATGAATGAAATGAAATTAATATTGAAGATTTATATTCTCTAAGAGAAGAAGAAATAATAAATAAAATAAAAAACAGTAATATTTGAAATATTAAAAAATGTTTCTATATTCGAGAAAATGCAAAAAAAATAAATATTAGTAATAAAGAACCCACTTGAAAATACTTTGTACATCATTGAACAAAAATAAGATATATAGATCCTCTTACAAGATTCGAAAAATGATACAAAAGAATTTCAGAACAATCTAATAAAGTAAAAAATATAATTTCTAATTGTTTAAATTATAATATGGATAATTTTATATATCTAGATTTTAACTTAAAAAAATAACCATTTTATAAATCTATTTAAGAAATGAAATCATATAAACCGTTCTATATATGCATAATATCAGAAATATTATTTTGAATTATATTTCGACGAACATGATGATTATGATTCAATCTAGAAACAATTTTTTTTAATAACATAATTGAACGAATATTAATAGCTATTATTCGACCTATTATTTGATTAATTCGAGATTCAAAAGAAAAAAATACAAAATATTTAAAAACAGGACTTATTATTATAGAAATATATATTTTTCTAATTATCTTTGTACAAAATTGAAGTAATTTAAATAAACGAGAATTTTTAATACTATATTTATCTGTTTTATGAATTACAAAAGAGGTAATATATAAGAGACCTAAAAAATGGCATAATACTTTTTATGTTTGTTTATATTCAATTATATCGGTAATTATTATTCTCACATGATGTCTCATGCGATATAGACAACCAATTGACATGAATAAAATAATTAATAATCAAAATTATAAACTAATAACACATTTAAGTGAAACTTCAAATAAATATAATTCTATAACATTAAAAAATAACTATTTTACAGATTATATTGACACAAATACTTGAACTACAACACATAATATTATAAAAAATATGGATTATACATTAGAATATTTATCTGAAATAATAGATGAAAATAATTATATTATTATTCAAGATCAATTATGAAATATTATTAAAATACCACCTCAATCTTCATTTAATTTTTCAACAAAACAAAATCAAATACAATTTACTGATAAAAAAAGAAATATTGAATACTATGATATTAATCAAGATTTTCCTAATGAATTAGAACAATATAAAAATAATTATAATACAACTATAAAAAATGGTATATTAAAAAATTTACCAAATATGTTAAGAAACAATCCTAAATTACAAAAAATATCTATTAATTATACAAAATTCTTATGAACAATTTTTCCTTTTCGATATAGTAATAACTTAAAAATTCTAAATGAATATATACCTTATTTCACAATATATAATAAAAATGATTACGAATCAGTTAACAGTAAATATTCTATACTAAAAGAAAATGAATCAATAGGTATTAATAATATAAATTGACGAGAAAAATACAGATTATTCTAATAAATATTTTTTCAACAATAAATAAACAAATATTGAAAAATAAAATTTGTAATTATTTAATATTAACATTTTTTAAACATTTAAACATTTTTAAAATATTATTTATATTATTAAATTTATCAGTAATATACTTTGAAAAAATAAAATTAATATAAAACAAACAATTATTTATTAAAATTATAATCTATAATATTATATATTTATAAATAAAAAATATAAATGCATTCAGATAAAAATATATTGAAAAAAAATTAAATTTATATAACTTGAACAGGTAAAAATTTATATATTAAATAATAATGAAAGATTTTATAAAAAGATTATTAGTAATTATAATATTTTGAATATTAGCATGATATTTAATATATTCTTTAATTGTTTGAAAATCAATTGTTCAATCACAATACTCTAATATGAATTTATTATTCTATATAATATTAATAGCTATATGTATGTATATAGCAATTTTTTACTGAATATACCCAATACATATAAAATTTAGTAGATCAACTCTATTTGTATTATGATTGTCAGCAATAATAATGTGAAAGACAGTATTTTTAGATGATCCTATGAATAATATATATTTTTGAGATATAAGTAGTGTATTGTGAGTAGTTATTCTTATTATATGACCAACAAATCTTATAACAACTTCAAAAGTAAAGAAAATAAAAGAAGATAAAAATATAGAAATTATAGAAGTATAATAAACTAATATGAAATTGCGGGTGTAGCTCATTTGGCTAGAGCGCTTCCTTGCCAAGGAAGAGGCAGCGGGTTCAAGTCCCGTCACTCGCTAATTTTTTAATAATATATTGAAATACATCAGTATTTAATTATAAAATACACACAAAGCCCGGGTGATGGAATTGGTAGACATGCTAGACTCAAAATCTGGTGGCTTCACGGCCGTATGGGTTCAAGTCCCATTCCGGGTAGAAAAAATTATTATTTTGAGAAAAATCTCTTAAAACAATATAAAAAACTTGTGAATCATTGGTTTGAAGTAATTGAGAGTAATTAGAAAATATTAGGATAAAAATCCTTTTATTTTTTTTATTTTAGATAAAATCATTTGCTTTTTTTTATAATATGAATACATATTTAACGATTATAAATCAGTTTTATACTTATTTTTCTGTAAAATGGATTTGAACAAAGTAATGCTTATTTGAAGATCGACAAATACACCACAAGTAAAAACTATTGAAAGTACACAAAGTTCTGTAGTTAATTTTACAATAGCAACAAATAGAAGATATACAAATAAAGAATGAAATATATTAGAGGATGCTGAATATCATAGATGTGTAGCATATTGAAATAGTGCTGAAGTATTATGAAAATATTTAACAAAAGGAAAAAGAGTTTATATTGAATGAAGATTAAGAACAAGAAAATGGCAGGATGCTGAAGGTCATGATAGATTTTCAACAGAAATAATAGTTGATAGTTTTATATTTTTAGATTCAAAAGCTCCAGAATCTGAAAGTATTGAAGATTGAAATATTTGAACGTTTGATGATGAAATACCTTTTTAATGGATAATATTAATATAAATTTTAAAAGATAGTAGTGAGAAAAATGGCAAAAAATAAGATAATAAAAATATGATTAGATACATTTGATTTAATAGTATTTTTAGTATTAGTATTTTGAATAATTCTTTTTATAAGACTATTTATTGGAACACCATATACTGTTGTAGGTGTAAGTATGATGCCTACTTTTGAATCTAATGATTGGATTATAGTAGAAAAAATGACACAAAGATTTTGAAATTTTGAAAGATGAGATGTTGTTGTTTTTGTACCACAATGAAAAGATATACCTTACATAAAAAGAATAATATGATTACCATGAGAAACAGTAAAATTTGTTGATAATAAAACTTATATTTGTAATGATACAACACCTGAATCAGAAATAAAAGCAGAAAATTGACAAAATTGTTTCAAATTAGAAGAAAATTATACTTATCCTGAAGCCGAGACAATTCCACAATGAGAAAAAACAGAATTTGAGGTAACAAATTGATATTTTGTTATGTGAGATAATAGATGACATACATCAGATTCATTATCTTGTTTTTCTAGACAGTGTTATCAATGAGCAAATTATTTGGTAACTGATCAATATATGATTTGAAGAGTTATGGTCAGATTATTTCCAAAATATACAACTTTTTAATAATTATTTCATAATAATGAAAATCTTCTCTAATTTTGACTCAGAACGAAAAAATGAGGCTTATAAAGAAATGGTTGAAAAATATGGAGAAGAGAATGTTTTAATGTTAAAAAAAAGTTTTCTTTTTTTATTTGTAAAGGTTTTATTCCCTATTTTTTGATGATTTATATCAGTATTTGTATTATGGCTTATTATTTTTGTAAATATGGGAGATAATAATACTTTAAAAGTTATATTTACTATATTTATGTTATTATTATATCGATTTATTCTAATGATTTCTTCAGTAATCAAATATTATATTGATTATATTATGGATTTTTCAATAGTAACACCAGAATATTTAACAAGATATAATCAAACATGATTATTTAAAAGAGATATAAAATCTTCATATGTAAGAAATATAAAAACAATTACAATTGTTAAAAATGATCCTTTATATAATATATTTGATAATTGAAATTTAATATTCTTATCTGAAGGAGATAGAGAAAATGATTGAGAAATAACACTTCATTATATACAAAATCCTGAAGCAAAAAAGAAAGAAATAACAAGAATAATGAAAATTTTTAACCAAATATAAGAGAAATGACAATAGAGACAAATCCATATGTTCCATACGATATGTATGAATCACAACAAGAAATTGTAATCATAATGCCATTATGATGAGTAAAAAAAGAAAGTTTAAATCTTAAAATTGAAGATTATAAGCTTCTTATTCAGTGAGAAAGAGAATTAATTAAATTAAAAGATAATTTAAGTCCTGTAAAAGAAGAGTGTTATCGATGAAATCTTGAACAAAGGATAGATCTTCCTCCACAAATATATTTTGACAAAATACATAGTAAACTAACACCAGAAAATATACTTCAAATAATTATACCTAAAGCACTTGTTCCTGAAAAAATAACATTGGAAATAGAAAAATAGAGTCTATATATTATAGACTCTTTTTTTTGTCTAAAAGTAAATGTCTAAAACTTGTCAATGTTGTCACAATAGACATAAAATAATATAGACAAAAACTGATAAATAAAATAGACAATTAAAATAAAAAATAATAATTTTTGAAAAAAATGACAACATATGAATAAGTTGAAGACTATATTAAAAAATACAATTTTTTTGATAAAAATTTAATAATTAATATAATTATAGAGAGTATTTAGTTTGTAAAATGTAATAATGCCAGAAGAAAATAATAAGATAAAAAATAATGAGAAAAAAGAAAATAATTCTGGTATTGTTGAAGAAAACAATATAATAATTGATAGTAAAAAGAAAGAAGAAACATTAGTCGAAAATGTAAAAATAAAAGTAGATACAGATGCATTAAAAAATGAAGTAGAAACAATAAGATATTGAAATAATAGATTATTAACGTTTGAAATACTGGATTGAACTTGATTAAAAGAAAAAATGTTAAAAGTATTAGAAGATACTACTTTTGATAGTAATCCAGAGTTTAAAAATTTACTACCAGAACAAAGATTAGAAAAAATATTTAGGAAAATAAATATTGTATTAACTAAATTTTATGAAAGAAAGTTTAATATAGAATGAAAAGAGGAAATACCTGAACATATAACAAATGTTCTTATTCCAGCAACAGAATGGTTTTTAATGGATACATTAAAAGAAACTTGACATAAGGAGAATGTAAATTTTTTATCGGAAATGATAAATATAAAAGCAGATAGTATAAAAACATTATATGATTGAATTAAAAAATTTTCAGATAACAAAAACTTTGAATTACCATTTAACCGTTGAAAAGCTTTATTAAATATAATTGATTTTGTATCTCTTCCAAAAAATCAAGAAAAAACAAAACAATTAAAAAATCCATATGAAGTTTACAAAAATCTCTTTAATAATCCTATATTTAATAATACTTTTACGACAATCTGAAAAAACAAGGAAGGAATAGTTAATATTAACAATATTTCACGAAATCAATTTGAGTTAACAGATATTAATAATACTCTTTCACAAGAAGAATTGGATAAAAAATTAGAGGAATGAAAGAATGAAATGAAATCATATCTATGATCAATAGAAATGGTAGAAAGTCCAGAAACAATAAATAATATTCTATGAATATTAGATAAAGCTGATTGATTTATGTCATCAACAAAGAAATTATGAGATGAATTAATTGATAAAGTAGATACTTTTTGAAATCTTAATAAGAAAATTAATAGTTCTTTTTGATTTGATGCTTGGTGAATATTAAAAAATTTAGAAAAACAACCGATAATATGAAAAATATTAACATTTGTTTTAAGTATATTGGGTTTTTCTGGATGAATTTGATGAATAGAAAAAGCCTGGAAAAAAAGAAATATAGATAGAAATTTAGATTCAACAAAGAAAGAATATATAAATGAAGTTTATAAAACATATATGGAAAATAAAACAATTGATTCATGAACTTCAAAAAAAATATTAAACAAATATTGAATTAGTATTGATTCAAAATATGAAGATAAATTTGCAATAGATATAGATTTAATAAAACAAGAAATAAATAAAAAGATATGAGAAAATTGAGAATTAATAAATCCTTTAACATTATATTCAATTAATTCAAAAAGTTTTAAAGGAAAAGAATTAGTTGAAGAAGTTAAAGAATGAAAGGATAAAGTATTAAAAATAAAAAGAGAATTAACAGAAACAGAAAGACAAGATTTTATAGAATGATATATTCAAACAATATTAAATCAATATAAGAAAAAGAAAAGAATAGAAAATCTAAAAGATGCAGATACATTAGCTTTTTCTATGATAGCTTGAATAACTTTAGATAAAGATGATGTAATTGATGGTATAGAAGCAGAAGTTTTTCTTCCTTCCCAATTTTATGAAAAAATAGAATGAAATTGATGAACAGATAATGATGAAAATATAGATGAAAGAGTAGAAGAAAAAGCAGATAATTTAAATTATTGAGTTGATTTAAATGAAAATCAAAAAAATATAATAAAATGAGAATTAGAATCAGTAAAATCCCCTATTACAACAGATAATATAATTCAATCAAGTATTAATTATAATATACCTGTAGAATATATAATGGCTATTATAAAAAATGATAGTACATATTGAACTTTATGAAAATGAAAAGAAACCATAAATCCATGAAATGTTGGAAATATGGATGATAATTCAACAAGAGAATTCTGATCATGGCAAGAGTGAGTTGATGCTGCAACAAAGGTTATAAGACATAGAATTGTTGAATATCAAAAAGTTTATGGAAAAGATGATTATCCATGGATAAAAAATTTAGTTGAAAATAGATGACCAGATTGAAAATGATTTATATCGAATCAAAAGAATTATAAACAAACTAACGATTATCGTGAAAACTGAAATAAAGCACCATACTGAGCATATATGACCGACAAAAATTGACCTGAAGACGTTAGTATTATAACAAAAAGTTTAAGAGATAAATTAAATCAAGCATAATTAAAAAATATGATTCATTTGAATCATATTTTTTTAAACAATAAATTTTTAAAAGTTTAAGTTTGCCAAGAGATTTACAATCATATACGACAACATAGCTATAACAATACCAATTGCCGATCAAACAAGTGCCCAAACTCATTGTTTCATAGCTTTTTTATCTCAATTAGCAGTAATCATACGATATCAACCATAAACAACAACAGCTGTACAAACAGCACTAAAAGACCACCATAAATACTCATTAATAAAATCAAAAGCAATTAATAAAGAAGTTTGTGATTTTTCAGAATCTGAATAACGAACATCTCTACTTCATATTTTATAATCAGAATTTTCTGAAGAATAATTACTACTTCATGGAACATGTACGGTTACACCAAAAATAGGCATAAAAAAAGATAAACTGAGAATAAATATTGTAAAAATCTTTTTTGCCATTTTTGTTTTTTTATTTAAGAATTAAATATTTCAGTAGTATAATTATGAGCTAACATATTCTTACTCATATCCAGCGATGTTTTACCAACAGAACTAGCAAGTCTTACGATAACAATACTTGTTAGAGCTAAAAGAACACCAACAACGATATAAATAAGATTTTTTAATGTATCTTTTGATGATTCTCCCTTACTTGATTTGATAACATACATAATTCAATTATAAATTATCATAGTAATAGCAAGAACAAGTGTAAATCTAACTAAAAATCTTGCTACATTAACAACAAATGAATCTTTATGAGAACTTCATCATCAAATAGTAATTTCAGTTCATCATTGTAATAAAAAATTTCAAACCCATTCTTTATCTTTTCAAACCATTCCACCTCAAGCAACATTGTCTGCATTTATAGAGATATCAAAAGCTTGATCTAAAAGATCGTTAGAATTAGATCCTTCAGCAGCTAATGTAATTCAACCTACAAAAACACTAAAGAATCAAAAGAATGAAAATATTATTTTTTTGAAAAATACCATAGATATTATATTTGAGTAAGTAAATTATCAGCTTCAACAAGTTCTTGATCTCTTGTTTTATTTTCTTCTTCCCTAATCTTTGCTTGATTTTGATAATATGTTTCAGGATTATAAGATTGTTGATATTTTTTATTAATCTCTTCTTGTTTCTTTGCATATTTTTCATTAATTTCTTGTAATTTTTGTTTTTCTCTAGTAAGTATATCATTTAATTTATCTATTTGTTCTTGAGACATAATAGGAAGAAGATTAAACCAATTTTGTTTTTCAGTATGTTCTGAAAGAGATTTAGATTCTAAAATTAATTGAATCAACGGAGCATTATTTTGCAAAAAAACTTCTGGAATGTCAAATCATTCTGCTAGACTCCATAGGTTTTCTGGTAAATACTGTTGAATTGCTGTTGTCATGGTATTGTTATTTATCAAAATAAATATTTTTTTATTTTTTGTATTAATCATAACTTTTTTTGTTCTTCCTCTTCTTTAAGATTATCATTTCTTTGTTCTGTTTCATCAATAATTGATTTTAGTAAGTTTTCAGCTTTTTCTTCTTCAATACGATGATATTTGTTTGATTTTTCTTGAACAAGAGGAGTTTTTTGCATATTTTCTTTCATTTTTCTAATTTCACTTCTTGATAATCTTCTTACACTATTTCATCATCAATAATATTGTTCAGACATATTAAACTATATTAGTGTTGTAAAGGAATTTGTTGACCTTGCATTTGTGATTTTTGATTCTCTGAGTTCTTAAATAAATATTCAACATCTTTCAAATTGATAAGATTTTTTCATAGTAATTTTTTAGCATATTGTTGCATAGTAATCATACCAACACTAGTTGAAGCTTCAATAATTGAATCAACTTGTCAAAAATCCATTTTTTTTAGATTATTTTTAACTGCTGTTGTATTTAATAAGAATTCATAAACACCAATTCTTGCATTAACATCAGCTCTTCTGACGAGCATTTGAGACTGAATTCACAGAAGAATATCAGCAAGTCTATCAGCAATACCTGCTTGCATATTAGCTGGAAAGAAAGAAAGGAATCTTCCCAAAGTATGTGCAGCAGATCAAGTATGGAGAGTACTGAAAACAAGGTGTCAACTTTCTGCTAATGAAAGAACAGTTTCAGCTGTTTCAGTATCACGAATTTCTCAAACAAATACGATGTCTGGATCTTCTCTCATTACAGCTCTTAATGCATTTTTAAATGACCATGTATCGTGTCCAACCTCTCTTTGAGAAATAATACATTTGTCTGATTTAAAGAGGTATTCAATCGGATCCTCAATAGTCATAATATTTTCAGTTCTATTTTTGTTAATATGTTCAAGCATTGATACAATAGAGGTAGATTTTCAACTTCAAGTAGGTCATGTAACTAAGAATAATCATTTTTTTGATGTTAGAATATGTTTTTTTATACTATCAGCGAGGTTTGAAAACATCATTTCTTCAAGTGTTTTAATATTTGGACTAATTTTTCTAATAACAATTCCAATTCTTCATCTTTCGAAAAAAGCATTTACTCTATAGGAAATTCAATTCTTTCCTTCATAAGAGAAATCACTTTCTTTATCACACATAAATTTATCCATACTTTGGACATTGTTTTGAAATAATTGTTTGATGATAGTTTCCATATGATCTTCGCTAAGAAGAGGTATCTTATCATCTTTTACAATCTCCCCATTAAGTCTGTACGAGCTTTTTCATGATGATGTAAGATGAATATCAGAAATATTCGGATCTTGTAATCATACTAAGATTGCGTCGATATCAACTCTTGAGGGGGTGTTGATAGTATTCATATTCTACAATCAGTATAAAAAGTAAAATCACCTCATTCTCAATTATAATTAGAAAATTAAAAAAAGTCAAAAAAATAGAAAGATTTTTTAATAAAGAAAAACAATTTAAAAAATAAAAATAAATGAATTTAGACTTTACAAAAACATTTGAATAAATAATAATTAAACCATTAGGTATTTTATTCTTTACAAAAAACTATGAAATTAAGAAACTTTTGAATGTTTTCTTTTTCAGCATTAATTGTTTTAATGTTGGCTTGATGTAAAACAACAGCTCCAGAACTTTCATTTGAAGAAACACTAAAAATATATACAGAGCAAACATCAACAGTAAAAGAAATACTAAATTTTATGAATGATACTTGAAGTCAAATTGAAAATAAAATTGAGGTAAAAACAAGATATAATGCATGAGACTCTATAAAATGAGAATTATCATTAAATACAGATGTAATAAGTGATAACAATTCTAGAGATACAGAGGCAAAAGTATCTATTTGATTAAAATCAGATGATTCAGAAATACCAGCTGGTGGATTATATGTTAAAAGTGCAAAGGTAGATTTGAATACAATGATGAAAGATTTTAAACTCTATTTTAAATTGTTAGATTTTTCTATTGATTCAAATCAACCAGAATATGTAGCAATGATTTCAGAACTTATTGGTTGATTTAAAGATCAACGATTAACAATAGAAGCTGAAGAATTTACAGAATTAATGAAAAAATCTTCAGATAATCAGTTTGATGTATTCTGATATTTACAATCAAAAGGTAATATAGAAAAAATATTTGATGAAAAAGAATTAACAAAATTAGATGGATACCCTGCATGGAAAGTTTCTTTTAATAACGATGAAATTAAGAAATTATCAAAAGAAATATACGAAATAGAACAAAAACAAGCCGAAAATCTTTATTCATGAAATGAAGAAACTCAAGAAGATATAGAATTATTTAATAATATGATTGATGATTTGGAAATAGAAAATACAGAAGCTTATTTTGTTATTCGTTCTTCAGACAAAGTTGATTTTGTTATTAAAAATATGGACATTATCACAGCAAACGAAAAATTTAATATAAAAGAAACAATAAATAGTAAATTATTATGAAAAGATTCTGAAACAATTGATATTACTCTTACAAATGAAGAAGAGGACAGTGAAATATATATAAATATTAATTTATTACCAAGTTTAACATCTTATTGAGTTGATATAAAAGTTAGTGCAAAAGAAAATTGAGAATCTAAGAATCTATTTAATATTAAATGAGAAATTAAAGCATCATTATCTGAAAAATCATTATCTTTAAATCCAAATTTTGTATTTGAAAGCGATTCTATTTCTGCAGATATAAAAATAGATTTTGTAAGTGAAAAAATAAAAGATCATGTTTTTGATACTCCAAAAGATGCAGAAAGCCTTGATGAAATAATTTGAAGCCTCATGGGATGATACGATGAAGTAGATGATGAAGATTATGTATATAATTATGATGATGAAAACTTTGAAGAAAAAATTAATCTTGATGAAATAAGTGAAGAAGAAATAAATGAAAATATAGAAGAATAAGAATATAATATAAACAATAAAAACTGGCTTTTATTAGTCAGTTTTTTATTAAATAAAAAAATATAATTTTTACTGGAAAATAAAAATAAAAAAAATAATATATTGTCAATATATAAATCAAATATAAAAAAAATAACTAGATGAATTGTTATTATAAACGTGTTATTTTTTTTCTTTTAAAAATTTTGTGTATAATTTATTAGTCTCTTGAATTTCTGAAAAAAGAGAGGGAAAAGAAAATATAACCAACGTTTTTTATTTGATTTATTAGCAAATGAGTAAAAATTTATTAAGGGATGCTTTAAAATTTACCCTTTGAACATTAGCTATTAGTACAATAATTATTCCTATTCAATTTTCACAAGCACAAGCTAGTCAATGAACAGATTTACAAGAATCAGTAAATACAACATCTATATGAAGTGATTCAAGAAAGGAAATTTGTAGTAAACTAAAAAAAGATTTTCCATTCTGGAAAACAATGAAAATTCTTTGAATTGATAGTGAAGATTATAAATATTATGCTCAATATTATAATGTAGTTGATTCTATTGATAAATATAATTGAAAAGCTAATCAAAACTATAATTTACAATTAGCTGTATTTAATAATTGTGAAACAATACCAAGTATTGATTCTATAAAAGAAGGATGAAGTGTAACATCTGAAGACAAAGAAGAAAAAAATACAGATTTCTGTAAAAAGAGTCCTTTATATATAGAACACTGAATATATGAAGAAAATTGTAAATTTACAAATAAATGTGAAGAAGGTTATAAATTTATAGAAGAGAAAAAGGTGTGTGAAAAAGAGGTTAAAGTAAAAAATGAAGAAGTTATTAATGAAGAAGAAAAAGTAAATGAAAAAATAATAGTTGAAGAGAAAGTTAGTTATTCAGAGGAAGATGTGAATGGATATCAACGAGCTAAAGAACAATGAATAACAACAATGAATACAATAGATGAAGCAAGACTTTTAGAACCATTAACTAGAGCTGAATTGGCAAAAATGGTATCAGTTTTTTCTACTAATATTTTATGAAAAGAAATTGTAAATTGAGAATCAGGTGATTTTATTGACGTTGATCCTTCTTTATGAGATTTAGAAGAATTTGTACAACAAGCATACAAATTTCAATTAATGTGAACTTGATCAGAAGATAATGAATGATATTTTTATCCAAATGCATATGTTACAAGAGCAGAATTTGCAACAGTTTTGTCAAGAATGGTGTTTGGGGATAAATTTAATCAAGAATGAGAGCGTTGGTATGCTCAGCATTTATATGTTCTTAAGAAATCAAAATTATTAGATAATAAAAAACCAGAAGATTTAGAAACAAGATCATATGTATTACAAACATTATATAAAATCCAATGATTATGATTATTTCAAAATATCATTCCTAAAGAGAATCCATTAATTGATACAATTGAAAAATTTGGAACAAACAATAACGAAAACAATGAATTAAAGGAATACACATGAGATCTATGAACATGAATTAAATTAAACTATGATGGTGTGTTATTACATGTTTGATTTAGTTCGGATGATTATAAACAAACATTAGTTCAATATGCATATAAATTATGAGGAATGGATTTTGTTTATATGATAGAATGTGAAAATGGTAATTGGGATATAAATGCTGTTGGTGATTCATGACATGCATTCTGATTATGTCAAATGAATGATAGATACCACAAAAATTTTCCAGAAGATTATAAAACTAATTGAATTGTTCAAGTAGAGTATTGTTATGAAAAACGGAAGTGAGGAACAAAATTCTATGGACCATCAAGATGGGTTAAGGGACAAAGATGTTATAATTATGTGAAAAATAGATTTTCATTAGTATGATAAAGTATATGATAAACTTATAATTAATAAAAAAAAGACCGAATAAAAGGTCTTTTTTTAATTTCCTTTGAGATTTTCTTAAATATTTATATACTAAAGATCACAAAAATATTTATAAAAATTATTAACAATGCAAAAAAGAAAAGTATGAGAATTTAAATGAAATCAAACCCAACAGAAAAAAGAAGAACAAAATAATAGTAGAATTTATAAGTTTGTTTTAATTCTAGTATCATTTATCCTTATTCTATTTTTAATTCAGCCTTTTGCTGAAGGGATGAAAACATTCTTCAAAAATACAGCAAAATGAACAGTTAAAGTGTTGAGCAGAACTGTTGGAACACCAATGCAAAAAGATGAATATTGAAATGTTAATATGTTATTAGTTGGTTACTGAGGTGATGGACACTGATGAGGATATTTAGCAGATTCTACAATTGTTGTATCACGAGATCCTGATCTTTGAGCAGTATCTATGTTGTCAATACCAAGAGATTTGTTCGTAAATAATCCTTTATGAGGTACATCAAGAATTAATTCTGTATTTACACAATATTATTGACGTACAAGAGATTTACAAGAAGCTGCTTCTTGATATGTAAAAGAGATAGAAAAAATAGTAGGTCTTACAATCCCCTATTATGCAACTATCGATTTTTCATGATTTAAAAAAATAGTAGATGATTTGTGATGAATAGATATTTATATTCCGTATGCATTACATGATTATCAATATCCTGATAACAATTTAAAAGGATATGATCCATTGCATGTTGAAGAATGATGGCAGCATATGGACTGAAATTTAGCTCTAAAATATGCAAGATCAAGACATGCTGAATGACACGCATCAGATTTTGATCGTTCATATAGGCAACAATTAGTAATAAATGCTATAAAAGATAAATTATTATCAGGTTGAAATATGTCATTATGAAAGGCAAAAGATTTGTATGATGGATATATCCAAATGGTGAATACTAATGTTTCATTAAATGAAATGTTATGGTGAATGCAGTTTTTAGAAGATGCAAAGATGTATACATTTTGACTCAATACTTCATACAGTTATGATAGATTTAATATAGCTCAAAAGGGAAGTTTCCTTTATACACCACAAAGAGAATTGTTTGGAGGAGCTTCTGTTTTATTGCCAATGTGAGCATCTGCATGAAATTTATCGCATTATGATACAATTCATCAATACACGGATTTTATTTCACATTTGCAAAATTTTTCTTTAGAAAATGCTACGATAAGTGTTGATAATTGAACAACAAAAGAAATGTTACAAGAATACTGATTACAAGGAACAAAACTAGCTTGAAGATTAGCAACAAAAATGAAAAGATTTTGATTGAATGTTGTATGAAGTGACAATGCAGAACAACATGATTTAACAACAATGGTTATTAATACAGAAAGTAATAAGGAAGAATGATTTGAATGAACAATACAAGCTATAAAGAATTTTATTCCAGTAGATTTAGTTGTTTATAATACTTGAGTTGTAAAAGTAATAGTTGACGATTATTGAAACTCAGTTGAAGTATTTACTTGAGTAGATGTACAAGTTATATTATGAAAATCATATCTTGATTATCTTTCATTGGAGAAGTTTAAACAAGATGAATTAGTTATTAATTATCGTGATTAGTTTATATTATTTATAATTTGATGAGGTTTCCTAACGAGGTGTATGACAAACTTCCAAGATTAAAGGAATATATTGGGACTTTAGGAATAGATCCTAAATGAATTAAAAATGCTGATTTGATGCTTTGTGCTTTTGTTCATAAATCATATGCTTCTGATTTCAAAGAATTGTATGATCATAACGAAAGATTAGAATTTGTATGAGATGCAATTCTGGGTTCTATTATAGCTAAGAAATTGTTTATAACATTTCCAGAAATGTCTGAAGCTGAAATGACATTATATAAGATAGCTTTAGTAAGAGAAGAAACGTTAAGTATAGTTGCAAAAAAAATATGATTAAATAAACAACTTTTTATTAGTAAATGAGAAGAGAGAAATAAGTGACGCGAAAAGGCTTCAATAACATCTGATGCTTTAGAATCGTTGATTTGATATTTGGCTTTAGATATATGATATGACGTTGCTGAGAATTTTGTTCTAAAATATGTATACACTGAAATAAATAATTTATCAATTTCCGTTAAATCCTATAAAACAACAGCTCAAGAGAGTATACAAAAGATATATAAAAGAATACCAATATATAAAGATATTGAAGAAGAATATGATGATAAGCATAATGTTATCCGTTTCCGCTCAGAAATTATTGTAAACGAGTCTGTTGTTGCTGTTGGTTATTGAACAAATAAGAAAAAAGCACAAGAAGATGCGGCTAAAAATTATTGCGAAAGCTTGACTTCTTCTTGAAAATAGAAACAAAAAAAATAGTATCTTAGCTAGATATTTTAGTTTATTTTAACCCAGAGGGATGAAAAAGTATTTTGGTATCGTTAAAAATTGATATCTCCGGTTGTGTATTGCAATAACAGTAGCTGTTGCATCTTGGATTTTATTTTTCTTTAATGCAGAATTCTCTGAAGAATTTACAGGGGGAGTAAGTATTGAATTCAATTGAGAAATAAATGACGAAAATTTCAATGATAATCTTGTTACAGCTCTACAAGAGCAAGGATTCCCAAAATTACAAGTTAATATAGATAAAGAATGAGAATCTGTGAAATTGAAGATAAATGGAAGTCTTGATTCAGATGAAAAAGTTAATGAATTATCTCTTGCTATTCCTACTTATTTAATGGATAATAATATTATTACATCTGCTGATGATATTGTTTCTCAAGCTGTTGTATGACCAAGTGTTTGAGATTATATGCGTAGTACAGCTGTTAAGGCATTAGTATTTTGACTAATAGCAATGATGGTATATATGATTTTTTCATTCTGAGGTGTTAGAAAATATGTTGCACCAAGTATTTTGGCTTCAGTTGTATTATTGTCTTCTGTATTGAGTATTAGTCTTCCAGCAGGAGCTTATTGATTATGGATGTGACTTGATTCAACAATCCAAATAGATACTGTGTTTATTATTGCTATTCTAACTATCATATGATACTGAATTAACGATGTTATTATTATATTTGATAGAGTAAGAGAAAATATAATGAAACATTCAAAAAAAGAGTTCTCATATAAGGAAGTATTTGAGGAAAGTATATGGCAAACAATTAAAAGATCAATCGGAACATCTCTTTCAACAATGCTTGTGTTGTGTTCAATGTTTATTTTTGGAACAGGTGTTGTACAAAGATTTGCCTTTACTGTTGGTATGTGAGTTATAGCATCATTTTTAAGTAGTGTTTTTGTAGCAATCCCAACAGCGTACATATTATTGAGACTTACAAATAAGAAAATTAAATAGTTGATAATAGATATAAAAATAGAGATCCGGCTTTAGTCGGGTCTTTTTTCTTGTTTTTATTTTTATAAATAGTATAATAAATTATATTTATTATAGTTGTTATGTATGAAATTTGTTTATTATGAAGATGAATGGTGTTATTATATTTGGAAACCGGCATGAATTCCTTCAACTTTTTGAAAAGAAAAATCCTTTTTGGAGTTGATTATTGAAGAAAGATGAAATACAGTAATTGATTCTTTATTAAAAGAATTCTCAAAAGAAGAAGAATATGGGCTATTAAATAGATTAGATAATGCAACAACATGACTTTTATATTTTGCTAAAAATAGAAATATAAAAGAACAGTATAAGGAGAAACAAAAGGAGTGAAACATAAAAAAGTTTTATGTTTTAGATGTTTATTGAGATATAAGATATTGGATAAAAGATAATTGAAACGAAATATCATACCCTATAGCACATCATAAGTATTCAAAAGATCGTATGGTTGTCGTAAAATGAAACAATGAAGAATGAAAAATTGAGAGTAGGTTACACCGTGCTAAAACGAAAATTCTCGAAAGTTATTATAATGAAGATGGACAAACTACCACTCTTATGGTAATGATTCAGAAATGAATTCGTCATCAAATAAGAAGCCACTTTTCGGCTATATGATATCCTATAGTATGAGATGATATATATTGAAAGAAAAAAGATCCTCAAAAATGAAATCTTCATTTATATAGTATCTGATTATCTGTTTTATAAAAATCCACAATAATTGTGAATTTTTTTTTGTTTTTTGTTAATGTTTCACTGATTCTATGAATTAGTGAAACATTTTTTATAGTAGTTGTTTTTCGCTAATTCTATGAAAGTGTGAATTTTTTTGCAAAAAAAAATAAATGGGTTATAATATTTACTGATTCATAGAATTAGTGAATTTTATAGTGATTAGTAAATTATATGATTCTATGAAATAGTGAATTTTATTTAGAAAAATATCATGTTACAACATCCATGAATTTTGCTTGCAGAATATTTAAGAGAAAATTGATATACTCAAAAGGATTTTTCTAAAAAAATATGAAAAAAAACAAGCGAAATAAATGAATTAATAAAAGGAAAAAGAAATATAACTGTTGCACGAGATATTATTTTGACAAAATATTTGTCTACAGAGCCAAAATTTTGGATCTTGAAACAATTAGACTACGATTATGAACAGATATTACTAAAAGAACAAGACAGTTGAATTATTGCTAAAATAGACAATATATCTTCAAGAGAAGACAAAGATATATTAAAAACAAATCTGAATGATGATAAAACCTTTTCATATGAATCGACAACACATGACATACTTAAAGAAGAAAAACTTCAAACTAAGTATTTAAAGGAAAATGTTTTTCAAGAAGCTCCATTATACGAAGAAAAAAATGAAGAAAAAGCAAAAAATGAAGAGAATAATATTCAGAATATAAATAAAAATATTCCAATAAAGGAGCTACTGAAAGAAGATCCTATTGCTGAATATACACCACTTTCAGAATTGTTTGATTCTTTTTAAAGAAATCAGAACTTAAATAATCAAATTAGAATAAGTATTGGTATATGTATGCAATATAATGCTAAACAATGTTTAGAAATAAAAAGAATAAATGAATTTCGCCATTTTTTTTCTATTTTCATAGAAATATTCTCTTTTGAAAGAATAAAAAATATAAAATAGAAAAAGAAATATAATGAACAAATAATGTACAAATATGTATAATTTCATTGTTTAAATCAAAAATCAAAAATTCATATGTTTTTTGATATAGCCAAAATCATAGGAAGGATTCAAAAATGAAAATACTTACAATGATATTTAGCTATCCGTCACCATAAAGCAAAAAAGAAGGATAAAGATCAATAATCTATATATTTATTACAAATAGGATATATTAAAATGAAAAATAATGAAATAATAAAAACCCGATAATACTTTTTTTTGTTAATTATATTTAAAAAAAATCTTGAGATGGTTATTCATATTAAGATATTTGCTGATGCTGCTCAATATCAGAATTTGTTATAAATATAGTAAGAGAATCACCAAAGTATAATTCATAGTATAGGGATGTCTCGCCTTCGTGAATATGATCAAGAAAATCAAACAAGGAACAAAAAAATAGGGAAAGCAATTCTTCAAATAACTCTTAAAAAGTTATATTCAGGGAAAAGATAGTATCATAAATGATCAATTATCATAGCAATAAGAGCAATAACCTTAAGATAATCATAAAGATTTGGTCTATTTGAATATTTTCCTAATTTCTTCATTGCAAAGAAAGTTTAAATAACTACATATGAAATATATATAGGAATATTTTAATAAACTACAAGGATAATGAAAAAAAATTACCAAGAATGGTGAAAGATATTGTTTGTTCTTTCTTTAGGTATAATAATAGGCGGATTAGTTACATCATGGAGATTTTCTAAAACAACAGATTATATTAATAGTTTTTTTTCAACATTATGAGAAAAATATTTCCGTATGGAAGAAATTTCTCATATTTTAGAAAAAGAGTATTATGATGACGACTTTTTGTCATGAAAAAATGTCGAAATGCTTCAAAATGCTGTTAAGGCTTATGTTGATTGATTATGAGATCCTTATACATCATATCTTGATCAAGAACAATACTCTTGATTGCAAAATGAATTAGAGTGAGATGATTCTATTGAATGAATAGGTGCTGTTGTTTGAAAGAAAGATTATTATGTACAAATTGAAGAAATTGTAAAAGGATCTCCTGCATATAAATCAGGACTACAGCCATTAGATAGAATTGTAATGATAGGAACTTGAGAGACTAAAGATTTAACAGTCTGAGAAGCTGTTCAAAAAATTAGGTGACCGAAAGGTACAATAGTTAATCTTTTGATTGAAAGGGTAGACAAAAAATGACAAAAAGAATACTTATATGTAGATGTAACAAGAGATATTATTGATATTCCATCAGTTAAATCTAAAGTTCTTGAAAATAATGGAATTAAAATATGATATATAGAAGTTTCCTCATTTTGAGATCAAACAAATAAACTGTTTACACATGCTATCTCAGATATTATATCTGAAAAAGTTAAGGGAGTAATCGTTGATGTAAGATGAAATTGATGAGGCTTATTAACTTCAGCAGTGCAATTAGCATGACATTTTATTCCTGAATGAGAATTAATTGTAAAAACAAAATATAAAACATTTCAGGATTCTGATTATTTATCAAAATGATTTTGAGAGTTGGAAAATATGCCAACGGTTGTTCTTATTGATGGACTCAGTGCTAGCTCAAGTGAAATTTTTGCATTAGCATTAAAAGAAAAACAATGAGCAAAATTAGTATGAAAACAATCATATTGAAAATGAACAATACAAACATTGTATGATTTTAATGATTGAACATCTCTTAAATATACAGTTTGAAAATGGTTTTCTCCAAATGGGGTTTCTATTGATAAAGAGTGAATAGTTCCAGATATAGAAGAATCTGTAGATATTACTTGATATGTTGAAAAATGATTAGATTCTCAATTAGAAAAAGCACAAGAAGTTTTAATTAAAGAGATTATTAAATAATGTTGTTGTATTGAAAGCCAGTAGCAGATAAAATAATGGATGAACAAAAAAAGATGGTTTTAGAATTTTTTCCAAATTGAGATAAATTCTTAGCAATCCTTTTTTTCTGAGAAAATTCGTCTTCAAAGGTGTATGTAAAACATAAGCAAAAATATTGAGAAAATATATGAATGGATACAAGAGTGTTTTGACAAGATGATTGAAAAATACGAGATAAAAATGAAGTTATTAAGTTAATAGGAGAATTAAATAATAATGAGAATTGTATATGAATTATTGTTCAACTCCCTTTACCAGAAAACTTAATTCAATACAAAAACGAGATTTTATCAGCTATAGAACCTAATAAAGATGTTGATGGTCTTGGATGAACTTTAGTGTGAAAAAGTTTTTTCAATATGCTTTCATTTACTCCAGCAACACCAAAAGCTGTGATGTATCTCTTAGATTATTATAATCTCTGAGATTTAAAATGAAAAAAGGTTGCTATAATATGACAAAGTACGATAGTGTGAAAACCTTTAGCATTAGAATGTATAAAAAGGGGGGCTCAAATAGCATGTTTTGATATTAATAATACACCATGAGAAATAAAAGCATATACAAAACAAGCAGATTATATTTTTTCTGCAACTTGACAGATACATCTAATAGATGAAACATATATTTGAGATCAGAAAAACCAGATAATTGTTGATGTTTGATATGGTCATAAAGATTGAAAAGCGGTTTGAGATGTTAATATAGAAAAAATAGAGGACAAAGTCCTCCATATAACACCGGTTCCATGAGGTGTCGGACCGTTAACAATCGCTTCATTATTTTCAAATATATTTGATTTACGATATGAATTTCATATTAAAACCATTTCTTTTTCTTGAAAAGGAAAAGAGTAATACAGGCCATTATAAGCATTCATAATATTAAATATGAAAAAGCATAAGGGTTTTCTTGTCACGGAAGAGATATATTCATTCAATAAATTCAACTAATCATCGTCATTATTCATATGATAACTGTTAATACAGTTAAGATTCCAATATTGGTATTTGTCATCATATTTGTTATTGTATTGAAGATTTCTCAAATAGAATCAATATTTTCGTGAATAATAGAAATCTGTCATAGAATTTTGCTTGTTTTATATTCAAGATCTTCAAAATATACATCAAGATCTCCTTCATAAAAATTAGATGTAGCTTTTTGTAACTCAACCAAAATTTCTTCCTGAGGTGAAATGATTGTTTTTAAAAGAACGGCATTTCTTTTTTTTATAAGAATTGTCTTTAAAAAATCTTTATCAACAAAATTCTTGTCAAAAACCTGTTTTTCTATTTCAGTAAGATCTTGATTAAATTTGTTTAATCATAACAAAATCTTATCGTACATAACATCTATTATTTTATATAATATATAATAAGGAGAAATCTTATATTCTTCAGTATCTTCTCATTCCTCTTTTATTTCATCTTCATATTCTTGTCTAATTTTTTCAATATTGTTTGTTGGATATTTTGTTATGGTAATAATATAATCTTTTCATAGAATAACGTTCATTTCATTTGAAACATGTTTTCATAGCTTTTCATTATATTTAGGGAAATGGATAATAAGAAAAATACAATCATCGTAAGTGTCTATTTTATCTTGAGCACTAGACTCTAATATATCTTGTTCAACCATTTCGTGAAGATCAAGATTTTTAATTATATCTTGAAGATCATTAGTCCTTGGTTTAGACAAATGGATCCATCTTATTTTTCATATTTTTAGTATATTTTTTATCATGGCCTTTGCTGAAATGATAAAAAAAAGAACAATGTTATCCTAAATTTTTCTTTATTTTTTTCAAAAGAAAGTTCTCATTTAGTTCTTGACAATATTCTTTATTTTATAGACAAAAAACTATTTCAGTATATTAAACATTAAATTTGAATATCATAACATCTCAATCTTGAACAATATAATCTTTACCTTCTAGACGAAGTAGTCATTTTTCTCTAGCTTTTGCCCAACTTCAAGTTTCAAGTAGAATGTTCGTGTTAATAACCTCTGCTTTAATGAATCATCTTTCAAAATCAGAGTGTATTGCTCATGCTGCTTGCGGAGCTGTTGATCATTGAGGAATGGTCCAAGCTTTCGTTTCTTTTTCTCATGTTGTAAAATAATACATAAGCCCTAATTGATTAAAGGCAAGTGAAATCAAATCATCAAGCGTTGGAATTTTTGAATCAGGTTGAATTTCAAGTAATTCTTGTAAGAATTCATCTCTTTCTTCGTTTGTAAAACTCATCATTTCTGCTTCGAGTTTGACACAAACAATAGCGACAGGTGCATTAAATTTTGCCTCAAAATCCTTTTTTAGGGATTCTGAATTTGGAATGTCTTCTTGAGAGATATTTAAGGCATAAATAAAAGGCTTTAAAGTTAAAAAATTATACGATTTTATAAGCTTAAAATCATCCTCAGAAAGCTCATCTCTGATTGTGTTTGCAAGTTTTCAATCAAGTAGAACTTTTTGAATCTTTTCTAAAACATCAGCGACTTTTTTGTCATCTTTATTTTGAGGAACTTTTGCTCTTTTTTGAAGTGTTGGTAATACTTTTTCAATTTGTTCTAAGTCAGCAAAAATGAGTTCTGTGTTAATAATTTCTCTATCTCTTTCAGGATCAACACCTCATTCAATATGGACAACATCATTGTCTTTAAAATATCTTAAAACTTGCACAATAGCATCAACTTCTCTAATGTGTGAAAGGAATTTATTTCAAAGTCATTCTCACTTACTTGCTCATTTTACAAGTCAAGCAATGTCAACAAATTCTGTATGTGCATAAACAATTTTTTGTGAATTAGACATTTCAGATAATGCAATAACTCTTGGATCTTTTACATCAACAATACCAACATTAGGTTCGATGGTACAAAAAGGAAAATTCTCAGCAGGAGCTGCATATGATTTAGTTAAAGCATTGAATAATGTTGATTTTCAAACATTTGGTAGTCATACAATTCAGATTTTCATGTCAAAATATGAAAAATAAATAAAGATAACCAATAGTAGAATTTTAGATAATTACTTTGTATTTACAACAATAAATGGTTTGAAAATAATACAAATAATGCTATAAAAACAATGAGTTATATTCTAAATAAAAACCAATAATGTTTCTATATTTATGTATTTGTTGAATTCTATGAATTATTATGTGAAGTATATGATCACTAATTTTAGCACTACATGAAAATATAGAAACGTTTAATTTGACAACTCTTTTTGTCCTTCCTAAATGTCAAAAATGTAAAAAAAAGATAAATTGGGAAAGCTTTTTGCCAATAGTTTGGATTTTTTTCCATAAAAAAAAATGCCTATTTTGTAAAAGGAGATCGTATATAACAGCCCCAATTTTAGAGATATTGACAGCTATATTGTTTTGTTTGATTCGATATTGGAGTAATAATTTGGATCTAGCTACTACTCTATTTTGGATGGTAACAGGATGGATATTATTGTTAATAAGTATTTGTGATGCCATTCGATATGAAGTTAATATACCGTTAATTGTTTTCTGAGAAATCTTAACATTATTATATATGGCTTTTTGAATATTTGAATGGAATAATTTGTGGGGAGCTGTGGTTTTTGCCCTTATTTTTATCTTATTATATTATGGTGCTCTTTATTATACCAAACTGAAATATCATTCAGATGAAGAATGAGTGTGAATGTGAGATCTTATAATATCTCCATATTTATGAGTATTATTATATATTTGAGTCACAACATCATATATGGAAGAATTGTTTTGTGCGGTTTTGATTTTCTTTATACTCACAAGTATTTTTTGAATGCTGTTTTATTTGATTCAGAATATTATCTTGTGAAAAAAGGCTGATTTTCTTTCCAATAAAATGGCAGATAAATCATTACCATTGGTCCCATCAATGGTCTTAGCTCTTGCTGTTGTCATACTTTGACATGAAATATTTTTCAATACCTTAACAAATCTATGAGATGCTTTCTTTGAATCATTGATATAAAATATTGTAATATTTAAAAAAATCCTTACATAATTATTATCTTTATTAAGAAAACTGTCTATGACTTTTTGACTAATATTATCTGTTTTCTTTGGTTTGTTATTCTGATCTTTTTGATCAGTCATTTTGTCTAGATGGGCAAAAAGTCAAAGTATAGAACAATCATTATCTATTCTATTTTGAAGGTCTGAGTGTCCTAATTGTAAGACAAGACTCCAAGCACGAGATTTAATCCCTTTGATAAGTTTTTTAATACAATGATGAAAATGTCGTTATTGTAAGAAAAAAATATCTTGGTTTTACCCAATATTAGAAATTGGTTCAGCAATAATTTTTTGATTTGCGTGGCGATATTTTAGTGCTCAATGAATTGCTATAACGATTTTTTGGATGATAACAGGTTGGATACTATGGCTCATGATTGTTCATAGTGTGATGTGGTATGAGATTCATATTCCTTTATTGATTGTTTGATTCTCTATATTAATCATAGCGATGCGAAATTGATTGTTTGACCGAAATGTATTGCGATGATGAGTTATTCTGTTTTTCGTGTTCCTAATCCTTTATTTTTTTGCAAGATGACTTGTAAGAATTAGGTATCATGTAAAAGAAGATGGTTTATGAATATGAGATATTATGGTGGCTCCTTATTTATGAACATTATTATTTTCTTGAATTGGTCCATGAATGTGATGATTAGATCAAGCATTAGCGGTATTATATTTCTTAATATTTAGTGGGATTGTAGGTATAATTCGGTATTTCCTTCAAACCAAACAACAAACAAAAAGAGCACGTCGTTTTTTGAGTGTTAAAATTGCTAACCAATCGCTACCATTATTGCCATCTATGGTTATCTCTGTTGTTGTGATTATTATATTTAAAGAAACTTTATTCTGACTATCTATTTTTTAATGAATGGAGAATTGAATGATATAAAAATAATGCAAAAAGAGCATAAAATAAAGGATAAAAAGGAAAAATTTAATAGATTTACTAAACATAATATTAGGTTTGTATTTTTTTCAATATGTTCTTTGATTACATATATTTTATGTATGTGGAATCTTTTTTGGAAGGAAGAGTTTTTGATTTCTTGAGTTTTGTTTTGTGTTTTATTTATAGAACTTATCTTTCTTTCAATTGATGTCAGGGGTATTGCTAAAAAAGTGATGTGGTGAGTTCTATTTATAATATGAGTAGTTTTTTCTTTACTAGTACCTCATCCAGTTTGGCAGGTTATAACAGCAGTGTGGTTGTCTTTAATAACAATTGGTTATCTCTTAGTATTTTTAAGATGATATTTTAAAAATGTTAGAAAAATTGATTGGCTAAATTATTTTACAAGATGAGGTTATATATTTACATTGTTAACAAGTATAACTTTTTGATTTGCTATTTTATGAATCAATACGAAGTTTCCTTTTCAGTGTGATCAAATATCAAGCATAAACGAAACATTGCTAAAAAATACAACATCTTGATTGTTTTTTTGAGATAAAGATAAGGAAGAAGGGGTAATATTTGAAATTGAAAAAAATATGGAAGAAATTAAATGAGAATCTGATGAAGATACAACATTAATAGCAGAAGCACGAAGTGTATTTAAAGAAAATATGGTAGATTGATTTATTGAAACAAAAAATTCAATAAATAATAAGGTTTGTGAAGCAATAGTTTCACAAATAGATCAAATATATCAAAATCCTGTTTTCCAAGTTGGTGCAGTTTTTTGAATATATTTATTGTTTTATTGAGTGATAAGAGTTATTGTCCGAGCGATAACAATTATTTGATATATAATTTTTACAATAGTAAGAGTGTTGTGATTATATAATATAGAAAAAAAAGAAGCAATAGTTGAAGAAGTTTTATAATATATTAATGAATTTATGACAAATCTAAGATCAAAGAAAAAGAAATCAAATTGGCGGATTTTTTTAGTAATAATAGTATTTATTTGTTGAAGTTTAATATACTTGTCTCACGCATATAATGCAAAATTAGTGTATAATAACAGTGTGATAGATATTGAAAAGGGTGATAATTTAGCAAAATTCTATAAGGATTTCTGAGTTGTTCAGAAATATATGATAAAGTTGTGGTTAAGAAATAATCCAAATAAAGTCCCTTTATTACAAGAAGGACATTATGAATTAAATTGAGAATATACAAAAGATGAATTGCTTAGTCTTATAGCAAAGGGGCCTCAACGTGAATATGTCCATGTAACGGTGTTGGAGTGATGGAGTAGGTATGATATTGATGCAAAATTAGTTGAACAATGATTGATTGCCCCATGAGAGTATATTGCTAGAACAGAAGATCAGTGATTTATTCAAACTTTAAGATGAAATTATCCATTTTTGGCAATTATTCCACAATGAAAGTCTTTAGAAGGGTTTCTTTATCCAGACACTTATTATCTTGATGATTCTCAAGAAATAAAAGATCAGCTTATAAAAGAACAACTTAAAAATTTCGAAAATAAAGTACGAGACCAATATTCGTCTTCTTTTGAAATTGAAGGTTTACAAATAACTCCTTATGGAATAATAACATTAGCATCAATAATAGAAAATGAAGAAAAAAATAATGACAATAAACCAGTTATTGCATGAATATTTATTAATAGATTAAACAAATGAATGAGATTGGATGCTGATGTTTCGCTATGTTATGGTTTGAAATTAACATATAATAAATGTAGAGAGAATCTTAATAAAAATCTAAACGATGCAAGTAACTTATATAATACAAGACAAAATTATTGATTAACGCCAACACCAATATCTTCACCAACAGTAGAAACAATAAATTCTTTACTGAATTATAAAAAAACAAGTGCTATATTCTACTTACATGATAGTGATGGAATAATACATTATTCAGATACTCTACAATGACATAATGAAAATATAAGGAAATTTCTATAGTTCTTGTTTGATTCTCAAAATTTTTAGATTGTTTGATTCGCATCAAGCTGGATCTATATCTTTTAATAAGAATGTAAGATAAGTACTAGCGTAACATCAAGTTGGAAGGAAAAAATTAAGAATTAAATCTCAATTTTCTCGTTCCCATTGTAAATCTTGGGGTAAAATCCAAAGCGGTCTTCTATATCAATATATTTTGAATTGTTTTAGTATTTTGTATCATCATTCGAGAAATTTACTTTCTTTTAGAATATCTTCATCATATTTTCTTCAGGGTGTTGTTTGTTTGCATAATAATTGTTCTATTCATAAAACAGGTCAAGTAGGAATCCATTTGCTTGAATTGTAATCACTTTCCCAAAGATTATTTGATGGTTCTCGAACTGGAGTTCATTCTATATTTTCTTTTTCTTTCCAATAATCAAAATGGAATAGTTTGTTATCCATAAAAATGGCAATATCCGTTCAGAAGGCATTCCATCAATTTACCATAATGTCTCAATTTAGAATATTATCTTTGCTATCCCATCTTCTCATCACGTATTCATTAAACCAAAGACTTCAGAATGTTTGAAATTTAAATTTTTGTTCGTAGCTGTTGTCTTGTATTTTTTCTTCTCATGAGAATATTTTTAATACTTTTTTAAAGTTTTTGTTTCATTTTCAAAACCTTTGGTATCAAAAAATATTTGGGAATCACGATAAAGATAAATTTCTTATGTTTTCTTCTAATAGTATTTTTAAATCATCCGGAAGAGTTTTTCTTTTTCTAAGTCTTATTGTGAAATGATTTCATTTGTTTTTTCATACAGAAAGTGGTAAGCTATGCCATCAAATTCTAATTGTTTTTGTGAATGTATTTAAATAGGAAAGAAATTTATCTTGTCATCAGCATTGTTTTAGATGTTTTTTAGAAATACTAATCCATTGCTGTGTTATTCAATCTTTGTCTTTTAATCAAGCAATTCATAGATTGTTCCTTTTGATGTTAAAATTCTTACAAATAAGGTTTATTATTTCCATAGTGTTTAATTGTTTTTTTTCAAAAAGAATATATAGATAATCTCATACTCAATCTAAATCGAAGTCGAGTATCTCATTAACAAGGAAATCTTCAGGAATTGTTTTAAATGAAAAATACATAAATAATTATTATGCCAATAAACTATATAATATAAGTAATAGAATCCGAAGGATTCAAATTATGTAAAGTTTCCATGCAAAACGGGATTTTATTGTTTTATGTCTGAATGTGTCTATTGCAAATATTGCACCGATCCATCATCATAAGGCACTTAATATTAATAATGTTTTTTCACTAATTCTCCGCTTATTGTGTTTTGCTTTTCGTTTATCAATTCATCGAACAATAAATGTTATAATATTTATTAGTATTATATAATATATAAGATATTTCATTCCAAATAATAAATTAAATCATAAAAAGATTATATTTTCAGAAAAAAAAATCTACTAAAAATAAGAGTAGAAATTATGCTGACGTAAAGAAAAACAAAAAAATAGAGAGAAAATCGGCATATGATCGAAGATAAAATGGCAAAATAGACAATGTTTTGACATTTATAAAAAAATACAAAATTTAATTTTTTTCTTGAGAAATAAAAAAACGAAACGACCCAAAAAGGAGAAAAATGTCAAATAAAACCTAAATAAAAAAAATCGTTAAAATCTCTTGCAATTAATAGGGAGATGTATATTATAATCCTCGCAATCAAAAAAGATGGGTTGCAGATGATGGTCCTTAACAATAGCATAATATATTACACTATTTCTTAGTAGATAAATCTATTTAAAAGCAATAAAAGGATGCCTTGGGTAAAAAAGAGGAAGAAAGACGTAGCTGGCTGCGATAAGTCTTGATGAGGTGCCAACGACCGCTTGGAGTCAAGAA
>JAEEGL014862416.1_pt1 | contig 35624 bp, 31 predicted proteins | sample 9134231 | NCBI WGS metagenome assembly JAEEGL01 (sample SAMN16246548, study PRJNA631951) | gut metagenome | biome: gut microbiome; feature: rumen; material: fiber-attached | host: Bos | place: Iran: Karaj | collected 2018-10
AAGCGATGTATGATGAATTACCGGCAGCAAAGAAAAAGAAATGATCGGGACGAATAAATGAACTTTGAATTACACTCGGATTACAAACCTACCGGCGACCAGCCGCAGGCAATAAAAGAATTAGTAGATGGTTTCAAAGCGGGCAACCAGTTTGAGACCCTGCTTGGTGTTACCGGCTCCGGAAAGACCTTCACGATGGCCAATGTCATTGCGGCGCTGAACAAGCCGACATTGATCATCAGCCACAATAAAACTCTCGCCGGTCAGTTATACGGGGAAATGAAGGAATTCTTCCCAAATAATGCCGTTGAGTATTTCGTGTCTTACTACGACTACTATCAGCCTGAGGCATATGTACCGTCTTCCGATACCTATATCGCCAAGGATTCTTCGGTCAACGAAGAGATAGATAAATTGAGACTCTCAGCGACTGCGGCGCTTTCCGAACGCAGGGATGTTATCGTTGTAGCTTCGGTATCCTGCATCTACGGACTCGGTTCCCCGGATGATTATCATGGAATGATGATCTCGCTGCGTCCCGGGATGACCAGAGACAGGGATGATGTGATCCGTGATCTCATAGCAATGAGATACGACAGGAACGATATGGACCTTGATCGAAGCTGCTTCAGGGTAAGGGGTGATGTGCTTGAGATAAATCCTGCGATCGGAGGAGATTATATAATCAGAGTCGAGTTTTTCGGTGATGAGATCGACAGGATAACCGAGGTCGATCCGCTTAGCGGAAGACCGCATGCGTCATTAAATCATATTACGATCTTCCCGGCTTCTCATTACGTTGTCCCTGAGGAAAAGATGAAAAATGCCGTAAGGGATATCGGAGAAGAACTTGAAAAGCAGATCAGATTTTTTAAAAGTGAAGATAAACTGATCGAAGCCCAGAGGATATCCGAGAGAACGAATTTCGATATGGAGATGATGCTCGAGACCGGATTCTGCTCCGGGATAGAGAACTATTCACGACATCTTTCGGGACGTCGTGAGGGAGAACCTCCATATACTCTAATGGACTTCTTCGGTGACGATTACCTCATCATAATTGATGAATCACATATGACGATCCCTCAGCTTGGAGCGATGTACGTCGGAGACCACAGCAGAAAGGAAACGCTGGTTGAATACGGCTTTAGACTTCCTTCCGCCAAGGATAACAGACCGCTTAAGTTTGAAGAATTCGAGCAGAGAGTGGATCAGGTGCTGTTCGTTTCGGCTACACCTGCGAACTACGAGTCGGAGCATGAACTGTTAAGGACGGAGCAGGTGATAAGACCTACCGGACTGCTTGATCCCGAGATCAGCGTGCGTCCTGTCGAGGGTCAGATCGATGACCTCATTAAGGAGATCAGAACTGAAACAGCCCGGCACAACAAGGTCCTTATAACAACACTGACGAAGCATATGGCCGAGGACCTCACCGATTACCTTAAGGAAGTCGGGATCAGGGTAAAGTATCTGCATTCTGATATAGACACTCTGGAACGTGCTGAGATAATAAGAGATCTGAGGCTTGACGTGTTTGATGTTCTTGTCGGTATCAACCTGTTAAGAGAGGGGCTGGATATCCCGGAGATCTCGCTTGTTGCAATACTCGATGCTGATAAGGAAGGATTCCTCCGTTCTGAAACTTCTCTCATTCAGACTGTCGGAAGAGCAGCCAGAAACGTGAACGGTCATGTTATAATGTACGCTGACACTATGACCGACTCGATGAAAAAGGCGATCGATGAGACAGCAAGAAGACGTAAACTTCAGTCGGAATACAACGAGGCACACGGTATAACTCCGAAGAGCATCGAAAAGGCAGTAAGGGACCTTATCAGTATCTCAAAGGCTATTGAAAAAGAGAAGCTTCGTTTTGAAAAGGATCCCGAATCAATGAATAAGGATGAACTTAAGAAGTTCATCGACAAGGTTGAAAAGCAGATGCGCAAGGCGGCAGCGGATCTGGATTTCGAATCCGCAGCCGAATTAAGGGATCAGCTTATCGAACTGAGAAAACATTACAACAGCGAAGATTGACGACACGGTTTTGATCGATCTTCGGTCAGGAAAGAATAATAATGGCAACTACACACATAAGACCCAAAGAATACATTAAGATACGCGGAGCTGCAGAAAACAACCTGCAGAGCATTGACCTTGATATACCGAGAAACGAGCTCGTAGTTATGACAGGTCTGTCAGGTTCCGGCAAGTCATCATTGGCATTTGACACGATCTATGCCGAAGGACAGAGACGTTACATGGAATCGCTGTCTTCGTATGCAAGACAGTTCCTCGGACAGATGGAAAAGCCGAATGTGGAATCCATCGAAGGACTTTCTCCCGCAATATCGATAGACCAGAAATCGACGAACAGGAATCCCAGATCGACAGTCGGAACAGTAACTGAGATATACGATCATTTCAGACTTCTGTTTGCAAGGATTGGAATACCGCATTGTCCCGAATGCGGACGAGCCATAGAAAGGCAGACAGTGGACCAGATGGTCGACAGCATTATGGCGCTCGAGCCGGGAACCAAGATACAGCTGTTATCACCCGTTGTCAGAGGCAAAAAGGGCCGACACGAAAAGGTGCTTGACAGAGCTCAGAAGAGCGGTTATGTGCGTGCGATCATAGACGGGAACATGTATGAACTGTCCGAAGAGATAGAACTCGACAAGAATATAAAACACAGCATAGACATCGTTATCGACAGACTGGTCATCAAAGAGGGGATCCAGAGCAGGCTTTCGGATTCAATCGAAACCGCGACCAAACTTGCCGAGGGTGTCATGAAGGTTGATGTTAACGGAAGAGAAATACTCAATTTCAGTATGAGTTTTTCGTGCCCCGAATGCGGGATCTCAATTCCAGAGATCGAGCCGAGAAGTTTCTCGTTTAACAACCCGTTCGGTGCCTGCCCGGTATGTGCCGGTCTCGGGTACAAGATGGAATTTGATGCAGATCTTATACTTCCGGACAGAAGCCTTTCATTTAACGAAGGAGTAGTGGCTGCTCCGGGATGGGCATCATCCACCAAGGACGGAAGCTTTTCAAATGCCGTACTTCAGGCCCTTGCAAAGGAATATAAGTTCAGCCTCGACACACCGTTTGAGAAGCTGCCCGAAGGTATTCAGAACAAAATGATATACGGCGGATTTAAGGAGGTCATCGTCCATTACGTTGGCCAGCGTGGCGAGGGCAATTATCCGATAACCTTTGAAGGTCTTATAAAGAATATAGAACGAAGATACAGAGAAACCTTTTCCGAGACGATGAAGGCCGAGTATGAGGAATTCATGAGGATCAGCCCCTGTCAGGAATGTAACGGTCAAAGACTTAGGAAAGAGTCACTGGCTGTTACCGTATCGGATAGGAATATACACGAGATCACATCATTAAGCATACGGGAACTTCTTGAATTCCTGAACAACATGGAATTAAGCGAAAAGCAGCGCTTCGTAGGCAGTCAGATCATAAAAGAGATAAAGGCAAGGGTCGGATTCCTTAACGATGTCGGACTTGATTACCTTACTCTTTCCCGTGCCACCGCTTCCTTATCGGGCGGTGAGGCGCAGAGGATAAGGCTTGCAACACAGATAGGTTCGGGTCTTGTCGGTGTATGCTATATCCTTGATGAACCAAGTATCGGACTTCACCAGAGGGATAACGGCAAACTTCTTGAAACATTGAAGCATCTTCGTGATCTCGGCAATACACTTATAGTTGTTGAACATGACGAAGAGACGATGCGGGAAGCCGACTGTATCGTAGATATCGGACCCGGAGCCGGACATGAAGGCGGAAAAGTTGTTGCGATAGGAACAGCCGAAGAGATAATGAAAGTGCCCGAATCGATAACCGGTCAGTATCTGAGCGGCAAAAAGAGCATAGACATCCCCGATAAAAGACGTAAGGCCAAGGATTTCCTTACAGTTAAAGGTGCTGCAGAGAACAATCTTAAATCAATAGATGTCAAGTTTCCGATCGGACTGTTCACCTGTGTTACGGGTGTATCGGGATCGGGCAAGAGTTCACTCGTCAATGAGATCCTGTATAAACGTCTTGCCAAAGAACTCAACAGGGCTCATATTCTTCCGGGTAAACATGAAGGGATGACAGGGATTGATAAACTTGACAAGGTCATAAATATAGACCAGTCTCCAATAGGAAGGACACCGCGCTCAAATCCTGCAACTTATACAGGTGCGTTCGATCAGATAAGAGATCTTTTCGCTTCAACACCCGATGCAAAGGCAAAGGGTTACAGCAAGGGACGATTCAGCTTTAATGTCAAAGGCGGACGCTGTGAGGCATGTTCAGGTGACGGAATAGTCAAGATAGAGATGCACTTCCTTCCGGATGTTTACGTGCCATGTGAAGTCTGTGGAGGCAAAAGGTATAACAGAGAGACACTTGATGTCAGATACAAAGGCAAGAACATATACGATGTGCTCAATATGACCGTTGAGGATGCTGTTCCGTTCTTTGAAAATGTTCCGAGTGTACGCCGCAAGATTGAGACACTTAATGACGTGGGCCTTTCCTACATTAAACTCGGACAGCCTTCAACGACGTTATCTGGCGGTGAAGCACAGAGGATAAAGCTTGCGACCGAGCTTTCAAAGAAGAGTACAGGAAATACGATCTATATACTTGATGAACCGACAACGGGACTTCATTTCGATGATGTAAAGAAGCTCATCGATATCATCCAGAGACTGGTCGATGAAGGGAATACCGCCGTAGTCATAGAACACAATCTGGATGTAATTAAGTGTGCTGACTATATCATCGACATGGGACCCGAAGGAGGAGACAGGGGAGGAACCGTCATAGCCAAAGGAACTCCCGAACAGGTTGCCGAGTGCAGGGACTCATACACGGGTGCATTTATCAAAAAAATGATAAAAAAACCTGCCAAAGGGGTTAAGAAAAACTGAATAAATGCCGATAAAAATATCGCAAGGATGCATTTATGATGATGAAGGATCGTCAGAATGCGTCCTTTTTGTATTCGGAAGGCGAAATATATCTGTTAAAAAAATATTAAATCTCTTTCAAAATCCTATGCTATAAAGTATAATATTATCGGAAAATTTTTAGGATGAAAGGGAGAATAAGATGTCATCATTTACAGATATAGGTATCGATCTGGGTACAGCCAGTATCCTGGTATATATAAGAGGACGCGGAGTAGTACTTAAAGAGCCCTCAGTTGTAGCATTTGACAGAGACACTAATAAGGTTAAAGCGATAGGTGAAGACGCCAGGCTCATGCTTGGAAGAACACCCAGCAATATCATTGCGGTACGTCCTCTAAGACAGGGCGTTATCTCTGACTATAAAGTTACAGAGCAGATGATGAAGTATTTCATTCAGAAAGCTCTGGGCAAGAAGACATTCAGAAAGCCCCGTATAGCGGTATGTGTTCCTTCGGGAGTTACCGAAGTTGAGAAAAAGGCCGTTGAGGATGCTACGATGATGGCAGGTGCCAGAGAAGTTTCGATCATCGAAGAACCCATTGCAGCAGCCATCGGAGCTGGTATTGATATATCAAGACCGTATGGAAACATGATCGTAGATATAGGCGGAGGAACTTCCGACATAGCAGTCATATCGCTCGGAGGAACAGTTGTATCCGCTTCAATAAAGGTAGCAGGCGACGACTTCGATGAAGCGCTCGTCCGTTACATGAGAAGAAAGCATAATCTTCATATAGGTGAAAGAACTGCCGAAGATCTTAAGATCAAGATCGGAACGGCTTTCAAGGGTTCACCTACCGAGACAATGGCAGTCAGGGGACGTAACCTCATTACAGGCCTTCCCATCACTGTTGAGGTAACGTCAGAGGAGACCGAGGAAGCCTTAAGCGAAGCAACGACTCAGATAGTCGAAGCCATCCACGGCGTTCTTGAACAGACACCTCCCGAACTTGCGGCCGATATAGCTGACAGAGGAATAGTCCTTACGGGCGGAGGAAGTCTGTTACATGGTCTGGAAGAGCTCATATCCGAAAAGACAGGTATCAATACCATGACAGCCGAAGATCCGATGACCGCGGTTGCCATAGGTACCGGCAAATATGTCGAATTCCTGTCGGGATACAAGGGCGACGTTTAGAAAGGAAATTAAAGCATGGTAAAGGGACTGTACACCGCCTGGACGGGAATGATCCAACAGGAACGCAGAATGGATGTGTTGACGAACAACCTCGCCAACGCCGATACCAACGGATACAAAAAGGAAGGTGCTACGTCCCAGTCCTTTGACGCCATGCTTGCATTTAAGATAAAGGATGCCTCAGAAGGATACGGCACAGCCAAGAGACTCGGATACAACAATCCCGGTGTCAAGATAGGCGAAGGATACACCGATTTTTCTCAGGGTCCGATGAAAGAAACAGCCAATACTTTTGATCTAGCATTGACCGACAGAGGATTCTTTGCTGTTGAATTCCAGGATAAGTCGGGCAACACTTCTGTTAAATATACCAGAGACGGTAACTTTACTCATGATGCTGAAGGTTATCTTAAGACTCAGGACGGAGATTTCGTTCTGGGGACCGACGGCAATCACATTCAGATCAATACTCTGATCCCTGACACAGTTATCAATACGAGCGGACAGATAATCCAGAATGGACGTGTAGTTGGCACTATTCAGATCTCGGATTTCGAAGATTACGATTATCTTAAAAGATATGGCGAGAACTATTTTGAGCCAGTGGAGGGTGCAATCGAGACGGAATCACCAGCCCAGATCTATTCGGGATTTCTCGAGACCTCAAATATTAAGGTTGTATCGGAAATGGTCGATATGATAACTGTACAGAGAGCTTATGAAAGCAATCAGAAACTCATAACAACGATCGATTCGACACTTGAAGTAGCTGCGACCCAGCTCGGCAAACTGTAAGGAGGTATAGATAGATGGTAAGAAGCTTATGGACAGCCGCAACAGGCATGAACGCACAGCAGACTAACGTGGATACCATAGCCAACAACCTGGCTAACGTTAACACGATGGGATATAAGACACAGGCAGCGCAGTTTAAGTCGCTGCTCTATCAGAATCTCCAGACGGCTACAACGACAGCCAACGGGGATCCCAAGCCCACCACTTCACAGGTAGGACTCGGTGTAAGAAATTCCTCTATCAATTCGATATTTACACAGGGAAGTCTGCTCGATTCACAGTCAGATACCTCATTTGCAATTGAAGGAGAAGGTTTCTTTGCAGTCAGGAATACAAACGGGGATACCGTTTATACGAGGAACGGAGACTTTACCTGGGCAACGAATGGAACGGCCGGAATGATGCTCACAACACAGGACGGTCTTCCGGTACTTGATACCAACGGTAAACCCATAACTTTGGGAAATCAGTACATAACAAGTCGTGTTACCGTTACGGCAGACGGAACCATTTGCTATCCCGATGCGAATAATAATGCCCAGTCACTGGGGATGACCATAGGAGTATATCAGTTCAATAACCCCGGTGGTCTTTTCAGAACCGGTGATACTCTCTGGAAGGCAACTGCTGCTTCCGGGGTTGCCATAAATGAGGCAAAGAGCAATAACGTCCAGAAATCACGTGTCGTTCAGGGTTACCTTGAAGGCTCAAACGTACAGGTAGCTACAGAGATGGTTAACCTCATAGTTGCCCAGAGAGCTTATGAGATGAACTCTAAAGCCATCACAACTACGGATGAGATGATGCAGACAGCTAATAACCTTAAGAGATAGTGACGGAGTAAGTTATGGATGTAGGTAATCTTTCAAGCGCATATGCTGAATACTATCAGGCACAGAATACCGCTGCAAATAAACTGTCTGAAAACATAACCAATAAAAACTATGAAACTGCTTCGGAAGACGAACTTCTCGGGGCATGTAAACAGTTTGAAGCCTACTTCCTGGAGCAGGTTTTCAAGGCTATGCAAAAGACCGTGGATGCAGTTAAGGATGATTCAAATTCCACCAACTATTCGACCAGCATGGTGGATTATTTCAAAGACCAGACGATAGCTTCTATAGCAAATACGTCCACCGAGAATCAGGGTCTGGGCCTTGCGCAGAGTCTTTATGAGCAGATGAAGAGAAACTATAACCTTTAATTTCTTCGGGATATAGATTTTCATGGAAAAGATCACAGGTCATGTCGACCACATAATCTTTGAAAACAGGGAAAACGGATATACTGTACTCCTGCTGACGGACAGCGATCAGCAGGAGATTGTTTGCGTTGGGACAATACCCGGGATAGATACGGGAATGAGCCTGGAACTCTATGGTGAGTATACCGAGCATCCAACGTACGGGATGCAGTTTAAGGTTACCAGATTTGAAGAGATCACTCCTCAGGATACGCTGGCAATAACAAGGTATCTGGCATCGGGCGCGATAAAAGGAGTAGGCGAAAAGATGGCTGTCCGCATAGTGGAAAGATTCGGCTCCGATACCTTCAGGATCATGGAGAATGAGCCTGAGAGACTGGCGGAGATAAAAGGGATCAGCCTTCGAATCGCTCAGGAGATAGGCTCGCAGGTATACGAAAAAAAGGAATTGAGACAGGCATTCATATTCCTACAGAAATATGGTATAAGCAATAATCTGGCCGTAAAGATATATGACCGGTATCGTGATCAGATGTACGGGATCATGATGGAAAATCCCTACAGGATAGCCGAAGATATACCCCGTGTGGGATTTCGAACCGCTGACGAGATCGCTTCGAAAATGGGGATAAACATTGATTCCGAATACAGGATCAGATGCGGGACTCTGTACACGATGCAGTGCGCAGCGCAGGACGGGCATGTATTTCTTCCGATGGATGTACTGTTAAAAAAGGCTTCCGAGATACTGGGAGTAGCTGAGGAGAACATATATCCGCTGGTCAGAAATCTGGCAGTTGACAGGAAACTCACCGTAAAGAAAGACAGAGTATACCTGAGCGCGTATTATAATTGCGAGCTTACCTGTGCGATGCTGCTTAAGGAACTGAATGTCTCAATGGATGAAGAATCCTTTAAGGAAGAGATCCCGGGCATAAAGGAGATACTTTCTAGAGTTCTTAAAGAGCAGGATCTGACAAATGACGAGCTTCAGAATGATGCTCTGTTCAAATGCGTAAAGAACGGAGTGACCATTATATCCGGCGGACCCGGAACAGGCAAGACCACGACAATAAATACGCTGATAAAGTATTTTGATGCCAAAGGCATGGATATAATGCTGGCTGCACCCACGGGAAGAGCTGCAAAGCGAATGCAGGAAGCAACGGGATACGAAGCAAGGACAATACACCGACTGCTTGAAGTAAACGGAGGAACCGCACTTGATGAGGGAGCCCCTTTGTTTGAAAGAAATGCGGAAAATCCGCTTGAAACAGATGTTGTGATAATAGATGAGATGTCCATGATAGATATCCATCTTTTCAAAGCGCTGTTAAGTGCGATCAGCGTAGGGACCAGGCTTGTCATGGTCGGAGATGTGGATCAGCTGCCTTCGGTCGGCCCCGGACAGGTATTAAGGGATCTTATAGACTCGGGCTCTTTTGCAACGGTAATGCTAAAGAGGATATTCCGCCAGGCGGGAGAGTCCGATATTGTTGTGAATGCCCATAAGATAAATGAGGGAAAACAGATAGACCTTGATAATAAGAGCAGGGATTTCTTCCTGCTTGAGAGAAACGACCATCGCGTGATCTATAAGCATATGGTTCAGCTCATCATGGAAAAACTCCCGGGATATGTAAATGCTTCGCCTATGGATATACAGGTCCTTACTCCGATGAAAAAAGGTAATCTGGGAGTGGAAAGCTTAAACCGTGTTCTTCAGGAGTATCTAAATCCCAATGACGGAACAAAGGAAGAACTTGAACACCAGAGCAGACTGTTCAGAGTCGGTGACAAGGTCATGCAGATAAAGAATGATTACCAGCTGGAGTGGCAGGTACTGAGCCGATACGGAATCCCCATAGATCAGGGTAAGGGGATATTTAACGGAGATACAGGTATCATCAGGGATATAAACAGATTTGCAAAGACGATGACAGTGGAGTTTGATGAAAACCGACGTGTTGAATATGATTTCGGAAACCTTGAAGAACTGGAACTGGCATATGCCATCACGGTTCACAAATCACAGGGATCGGAATATCCTGCGGTGATCTTTCCGATACTGCAGGGACCGAAAATGCTGCTTAACAGAAATCTCCTGTATACTGCGGTTACAAGAGCCAGAAACTGTGTGGTAATACTCGGAGATCCTGGAACGGTAAGACAGATGATCGATAATGAAAGCACTTATGGACGGTATACCAGTCTTTCAGAAAGGATAAATGAGGTGATGAGCGAAGAGAATGATTAAGGAAACAATTAAGGATCTTCTTTTTCCCCTAAGGTGTCCGGTCTGTGATGAACCGGCAGGAAGAGGAAGATATATTTGTCTCGGATGCATAAAGAAACTCCGCTTTATCAGGGAGCCGTACTGTCTGAAATGCGGAAAGGCCCTTACGGATGAGAGTGAATACTGCAGGGACTGCATGAACAGGAAACATTATTTTATCAAGGGTGTATCGGTGTTTGAATACGGAAGCATCTCGGATTCTCTCTTCAGGTTCAAAAACCGCGGAAGAGCCGAGTATTCAAAGTTCTATGCACGGGCTATGGTTGAAAGACACAAAGAGTTTATAAGAGCAGTAAGTCCCGATGCGCTGATACCTGTTCCGATACATCGATCGAAACTTCTTAAAAGGGGATATGATCAATCCCTTATCTTATGTAAGGAGATTTCAGACCTTACAAAAATCCCGGTAAACGATCAACTGATAGTCAGGTCAAAAAAGACCGTTCCCCTTAAGGAACTGGGCCTTAAAGAGCGCCAAAATAATTTAAAGGGGGCTTTTAAAATAGGCACAGATGATGTAAAATTAAAGACAATCATGATAGTCGATGATATCTATACCACGGGTAGCACGATAGACGAAATTTCGCGCACTTTGCTCGCCGGTTTTTCCTGCGAGATATATTTTATTACCCTGACCGTGGGCAGGGGCATATAGAAAGGATGAATGTATGAACGTCAGAAATTGCAGAAAATGCGGAAAACTTTTCAACTATGTTTTAGGTCCCATCATTTGCCCTGATTGCATGACTGCTCAGGAAGAACTCTTCCAGGTTGCAAAGGCTTATGTCCAGGATCATCCGGGATGTGACATACAGGAGTTATCGGAGCACGTTGATGCCGATATCAATCAGATCCGTCAGTGGATAAGAGAAGAAAGACTTCAGTTTTCTGAGGATTCACCCATCAGGATCGCCTGCGAGGCATGCGGTGCAATGATCCGTTCGGGACGTTACTGTGAAGCCTGCAAAAACAATATAAGCGGGGGATTTAAAAATGCCTTCGGAATGAACAAGCCCGCTCCGGAACCCATCCAGAAGAAGAGAGAATCCGACGGTAATAAGATGAGATTCATGTAATCCGGGGTTCATATGGTTGATAAAGAAAAGGTCATACTGATGACCAGACTTGCCGCGTACGAAAAGAACGAGGGCAGGAAAAATATGAATATCGTTAATTATTTTCGCAGCGATTATATCGGCTTTCAGATACTGAAGGCCATTATCGCTGCTACGTTGTCGTTTGTGCTCCTTTTATCTGTATATCTTTTTTACAATTTTGAGGACCTAATGGCGAACATATACAAGATGGATCTGCTTCAGACCGGTAAGGATATGATCTTCACTTATCTGTGCCTGGTTGGCGGATATGTCGTAATCGCATATTTTGTTTACACATACAGATATTTCAAAGCCAAACGCAGCCTTAAGGAATACTACAAGGGATTAAGAACGCTTGAAAATATGAGTGACAAATGAGGATAGACCAATGTCGACTTTGCTTGAGATCAAACAAAATGTAAATAATTTCTTTAACAAGTATGAGGTGTATATCAACCCCGTTCTGAAGCTGATATTGGCGCTTGTTGCACTTATCACCATCAACTCGAAACTGGGATATATGCAGAAGATAGACAATATATCAATAGTTCTGGTCGTTGCACTGATGTGCTCGTTCATGCCGCTGAATTTCATTGTTGTTGTTTCCGCCCTTTTCGTAGTACTTCATATGTATGCACTGGCACTTGAGGCTGCAGTGGTGGTACTGGTGCTGTTCGTAGTACTTTTCCTGATGTATTTCAGATTTTCACCCAAGGATACAATAGTTGTTGTGCTGACTCCCGTGGCCTGCATTATGGGAATACCGTATGTCATTCCCGTAGTCATGGGACTTGTGGGAGGGCCGTATTCAGCCGTTTCGATAGCATGCGGTGTGATAGTTACGTATGCGCTGAAGAGTATCAATGCCACAGCTTCTTCTCTCGGATCGATGGAGACAGAGGATATGGCGACCAGATTCAGGCTGGTCATTGACAGTGTACTTGATAACAAGGTAATGCTGGTATTTATCATTGCATTTGCGATAACGGTTTTCATAGTCTATCTGATACGACGTCTTCCCATAGATTATTCCTGGCCGATAGCGATAGCAGCCGGAGCGATCGCAGATGCGATCATACTTCTTATCTGTTCGCTGTCCATGAATGCGGATATTTCGGTAGGAGGGATACTGCTGGGAACGATCCTTGCCATTGTTGCCGGATTTATCACGCAGTTCCTTAAGTTTAACGTGGACTATAATCGGGCTGAAAAGGTTCAGTTTGAAGATGATGAGTATTATTACTATGTCAAGGCTGTTCCCAAGGTGACCTATCCCGTTTCAAGAAAGAGAGTAAAAAAGATCAATCCCGCCGCGCCTGTGCATTCATCAAGGCCTGCGAGACATATAGATTACGATGATGATGACGAGGAGTAAATGTCTGAAATTTTAAGAACTCTGCAAACATACTTTTCCCAGGCGTCAAGTATCAGAATTGCCGATGTCTTAGAGATTATCATTATTTCCTTTTTGATCTACAACATTCTGGTCTGGATTAAGAAGACCAAGGCGTGGTCATTGCTTAAGGGAATACTGATAATCGCTGTTTTTGTGCTCCTTGCAGCTGTATTCGAGATGAATACGATACTGTGGATCGTGAACAATCTGTTCTCGGTAGCCGTTATAGCTGTCGTTGTAATACTGCAGCCTGAACTGCGCAGGGCCATGGAGGAGCTGGGCAACAAAAAGATGATATCATCAATCATTCCCTTTGATCTTTCACGCTCGAGAAGTGAATTCGGACGTTTCTCCGACAGGACGATAAACGAAATAGCAAAGGCCTGCTTCGAGATGGGCAAGGTCAAGACAGGTGCGCTTATCGTTATCGAACAGGAACAGTCCCTGTCTGAATATGAGAGGACAGGCATCGAAGTTGATGCTATCGTTTCCAGTCAGCTCCTTATAAATATCTTTGAACATAACACTCCGCTGCATGACGGAGCCGTGATCGTACGCGGTAACAGAGTCACATCCGCGACCTGTTATCTTCCCCTGTCCGACAATATGATGCTGAGTAAGGAACTCGGAACCAGACACCGCGCGGGTGTCGGCATTTCCGAAGCTACCGATTCCATGACAGTCATCGTATCCGAGGAGACCGGCAAGATCAGCGTTGCTTACATGGGCAGATTATACAGAAATCTTGATCAGAGTTCTCTTAAGGAAAAACTGAGGATTATCCAGAACAAAGCAGAAGAAGAAGGCAGAGACAAGAAGTTTGTCTGGAAAGGAAGGACTAAGGGTGAAAAATAATACCGTTAAAGACTTCCTTAAAAAAATATCGAACAATATGGGGCTTAAGGTCATTTCCCTTATTGCCTCTTTCTTCCTGTGGGCAGTTGTGACCAGTATCTCAGATCCTGCGGTAACGCAGTCATTTTATAATATACCCGTCACATTACAGAACACAGATATCATTACCGGTTCATCGAGAGTCTATGAGGTGCTGGATCAGTCCGATGTGATACCGAGAGTCACAATAAGGGCACCGCGTTCGGTCATTTCGGAGATCAGTTCGGGAGATATTGAAGCCACGGCCGATATTCTGGAGCTGAGCAGCCTTGATACCATTTCAATAAGACTCTCTACAAAGGCTTATCAGGATAAGATAATGAGTATTTCCGGGAGTATCGATACCGTAAAGCTCAACATAGAGAATAAGAAATCCAAAACCCTCAGTATTATCGCAAGTACGACAGGAGTTCCGGCTGAAGATTATATCATAGGAGATACAACGATAAATCAGAATATCGTTGTTGTTCAGGGTGCCGAATCTCTGATAAATTCCATAGCTTCCGCAAAGGCCGAGATCGATGTTACGGGACTTACCCAAAGTATCAGTACCAATGCGGATATCAGATTATATGATTCTGAAGGCAATCTCATTGATTCATCCAAGGCTTCACCGAATATCAGATCCGTGGGCGTTAAGATCAGTATCTTAAAGACGGCTGAGGTTCCGGTAACATTTGCCGTAGACGGTGCTGCTGCAGCAGGTTACTGTGCAACAGGCGAGATAAGTGCTGACAGGGATACCGCATACATAAGCGGTGATGCATCGGCAGTTGATTCAGTTACTTCAATAGATGTTCCCAAGGAAGCCATTAATATATCCGATGAGAAGAGTGACTTTACCACAGAAGTTGATATCACCAGATATCTTCCCAGCGGTGTAAGCTTGGTGAACAGTTCAGATGCCAGATACTATGTAACCGTATTCATAGAGCCTGAAACAACCAAGCATATCAGTATAGAAAGAGATGATATTGACATTACGGGAATTCCTGACGGATATGAGGCTTCGATCGTTCTCGACGAGGGAGCGCTCATTGAAATAATAGGTCTTTCAGAAAATGTTTCCATACTGAACAAGGAGACAGTAAAACCCACTGTGGATGTAGCTGCATGGATGTCTGATAAGAACATCACCGAGCCTGAAGAAGGATTCTACAGTGTTCCCATCAGCCTGAACCTTCCTGCCGGAGTCAGGATGAGTGATACTATCACGGTAACACTTCACCTGGTCAGAAAAGAACAGGACCATGAATGATGAAATTCTTGTGATATGCAGCTAAAAATGTTATTATAGAGATGATCGCAATGTAGCGGATCATCTCGCTAAAGTAACAGCGATACGGAGTAGTAACAGATGGTTAGTCAGAAAGTAGTTATAAAGAACCCTACGGGACTACATTTAAGACCGGCAGGGATTTTATGCAAAGAAGCCATGCGCTTCAAATCTGTGATCACCTTTGCGTTCAGAGGAAATACCGCCAATGCCAAGAGCGTTTTAAGCGTTCTCGGTGCATGCGTGAAGTGCGGAGATGAAATAGAGTTCTCCTGCGACGGTGAAGATGAGGAAGAAGCACTTAAGGCATTGGTAAGTGCCATAGAAAACGGGCTAGGTGAATAGTTATTTATAATGTATAAAGAAAACCCGACCTTTTGGTCGGGTTTTTTATCTGTTTAAGATCATTTGCTGCTCTTTTTACCGGAGTATTCCTTATCGTCGATCCTGAAGGTATCACCGTCCTCAACTATGAGGATCATGGTCTTTCCGGTATTGAATTCAACCTGTTCTCCGTTATCATCGTAATATTTCGTAGGGCTGTAGTCAGCTTCCTTTTTCCAGGTGATGTGAATTGCCTTGCCGTTAGTGAAATACCATCCGTCTTTTGTGGTGTCATGACACTGGAATGCCAGATATCCGAGTTCATCACGTACCTCGTAATACGTATTCTGAATGATGACATTCTTAAAGGTCAGCTGTTCGTTATCTGCAAGGTCCATATGAGGTTCATCAGTACCCTTCGGGAAACGCTGAAATCTGTCATATGTTCCGGTCTCTTCATTGTAAATGAAATATGTATTGGTATTAGGATATGCATCCGAAAGATCAATCTTAGTCGCATCTATCGCGTCGGGATACTGTTCAAGCGTATTTGGAGCGTCAAAGGGAGCAAACCGGAAATGATCATAATCACAGTATCCGTCCCTGTATTTAAGAGATATTCCCAGATGATCACAGGCCTCCTTTATCAGCTTGCCTGACGTGAAAGCATTGTCCGTATCGTTTTTTGCAGAATCCCTGTATATGACATCAACATAAGCGTTGTTGTATTTACCCACATCCGGCTGCGCTATACAGTCTATGTTATCGGTATCCTGTCTCCCGAGCACATCGTAAATATACCAGGGTCCGCCGTAATGAATGTAAATGGAATCCCATTCAAATGACCAGTAAAGGAAATAGTCACGGCAGCTTCGAATATTTCCGAGCTTTGTATCGTCCTGCCAGTCGTCGATGATAGCCATGAGTCTCGTCATTTCGCCTTCAACATTGGCCTCGTAAAGAACAGAGGCTTTAGACAGTCCGTAATGACTGGCTGTAGCTGAATTGGGGATCATAAGAGCAACGGGTCTTGTGTCATTCTGATCCTGACTCACCCATTCATTCGTGATCCGGCTTCTGACCATTCCGGGAGCAGGGGGAACATCCTGTGTTTCATTCTCTGCTACTTCCCCTTCAGCTGTCTGAGTGGGCAGGGATTGGGTCACAGGTTCCGTGGCAGGCGTAGAAATAGCCTTCTCATCTTTGGAAGAAGAGCAGGCACACAATGCTAACGATATTGAAACAGCTAAAACAGTGTATATATATCTTTTCATGATCACTTCATAAGTATGTTATATATGTCAAACGATAGTATATCACAAGTGGTTTGTTCAGTCCAACCGAAAGGCCAATTTATGCTTGTTTATGGTCGGGTAAAATAGTAAAATATATAAGATATTTATAAAATTAGGAAAGGTATGGCCTTTTACATGAAAAAGATAATCGTAACAGGTTGTAACGGACAGCTCGGAAGAGCGATAAACAGGGCGTATGCTGATGAATCCGGTTATGAACTCATAAACACGGATTTCGGCATTGAAGGCATACCAAGCCTCGACATCTCGGATATAGACAGCGTGATGTCATTCGTTTCCGAGGTCAGACCTTATGCGATCATTAACTGTGCTGCCATGACAGCGGTAGATCTGTGCGAGACCAGACAGGACATGGCTTACAGAATAAATGCCATCGGTCCCAGAAACCTTGCGATCGCTTCATCCGCAAACGATGCCAAACTGATCCACGTATCTACAGATTATGTTTTCCGCGGTGACGGTACCGTTCCGTACACTGAGTTCGATCCGGTTGGCCCCGTTTCGATGTATGGCAAAACCAAACTTGCAGGCGAAGAATTCGTACGCCAGATGACGGACAGATCGTTTATAGTAAGGACAGCATGGCTTTACGGTGACGGCAAGAACTTTGTAAAGACCATGCTTAGACTTAGTGAAAACCATGATGAGGTCACTGTGGTCGACGATCAGGTCGGATCTCCGACCTCTGCAGCAGAGCTTGCAGCAGCGATAAAGAGCCTTCTCCCTACAGATAATTATGGTCTTTTCCATGGGACGTGTGAGGGAAAATGCAGCTGGGCTGATTTTACAGAGGAGATCTTCCGCCTTGCAGGCAAAGCAACAAGAGTTAAGCATGTCAGCAGCGCCGAATACAAGGCACTGAATCCCGATTCTGCGGACAGACCTAAATTTTCGGTCCTTGAAAACTATATGTTCAAACTGACCGGTGGATATGAATTTGCCCAATGGCAGGATGCAATAGCAAAGTATATCGGGGAGATGTAAGGAAAGGCCCGTGTCAATGTTTCATAATATTCTTCTGATGGCGCCGGTTACGGCATGGCTCATCGCACAGGTCATCAAGACGGTGATCTTCATATATTTTAATAAGAAATTTGTCGCAGAGAGACTGGTCGGAGGCGGAGGAATGCCAAGTTCCCACTCGGCAACGGTCTGTGCATTGTCAACCATCACATTTCTGAAATTCGGAGTTAACAGCTTTGAATTTGCCATGGCGGCTATATTTGCTCTTGTGACGATGTATGATGCAATGGGTGTCAGACGTGAGACAGGCAGACAGGGCGAAGTAATAAATGATATGGTCGAACTGTTTAAAAATATGGGTAACGATATCGGACCTGACAAGGCGCTTAAAGAGCTCATAGGCCATAGTCCTCTGCAGGTTGCTGTCGGTGCGGTTCTGGGGATACTGGTATCGGTGGTCATGTATAACATGGAATTCTTTTTTTAAATCTTTATTCATAGAAAGGAAGATCATATGCAAAAAGTTGCACTTATCACAGGAATAACAGGACAGGACGGCTCATATCTTGCCGAACTGCTCCTCGAGAAAGGATATGAGGTTCACGGTCTTGTCCGCAGACACAGTATTTCAAATACTGCGAGGATAGATCACATAATCAATTCCGAATACAATAAAGTGAAATTCTTTCTTCACTTTTCCGATACGACCGATTCAAGCAATCTTATGAGACTCATTGCTGAGATCAGACCTACCGAGGTTTATAATCTTGCAGCCCAGTCACATGTCGGAGTATCTTTTGAGGTTCCCGAATACACTGCCGATGCAACCGGTGTCAGTACCTTAAAGCTCCTCGAAGCCATAAGGGTCAACGGAGGAAACTGCCGTTTCTATCAGGCTTCAACCTCAGAACTTTTCGGAGGGATCCCCGAGACTGCTCCCCAGTCCGAGAAAACTCCTTTTTATCCCAAGAGTCCTTATGGTGCAGCTAAGCTTTATTCATACTGGATAACTGTTAACTATCGCGAAAGTTACAACTTGTTCGCATGTAACGGTATACTTTTCAACCACGAATCACCGAGGAGAGGTGAGAACTTTGTTACCAGAAAGATAACTCTTGCAATAGCAAATATCATGGCAGGCAGGCAGGAAAAGCTCTCCCTCGGCAATATGAATGCCAAGCGTGACTGGGGATTTGCCGGAGACTATGTCAAGGGAATGTGGATGATGCTTCAGCAGGATAAGCCCGATGACTTTGTACTTTCGACAAACGAGACTCATACGGTAAGAGAATTTGTTGAAGAGGCTTTTAAGACAATAGGTATCGATATCCGCTGGGAGGGCACCGGAGTAGACGAAAAGGGATATGACAGTGCCAACGGAAGACTTCTTGTTGATGTCAATCCCGAGTTTTACCGTCCCGCTGAGGTTGAATTCCTCTGGGGAGACTGCACCAAAGCCGAAAAGACACTTGGCTGGAAGAAGGATGTTGACTTTAAGGGTCTCGTTCGCATGATGATGGATTCCGATATGAAGAACATTGTCGGCTGTGACTGTGAGGGATTCAAGGCTTCGAAATAATAGATGATATCTGTTGCGCTGATCTTTTGTTACATAATGATAACCGGATACATCCTGGGATTCTCCTTTCTGAGGATCACCGGAGCTCATGAGAAGTATCACGTCAGGGGAACGGTTCATATTCTGATAGCCGGACTCTGCATCCTGACTGTCTACGCACAGATATTCAGCCTTTTTTACCGGGTATCGCTTCTGGCCAATATCGTTCTTTGTCTGATATGTGTATTGCTGGTATTTGTAAACGGTTCCGGAATAAAAAATGAGATATCCGATTCCTTTAAGGACTTCGGTATGTTAAAAGCAATTGGAATAGCGCTGCTGTTCCTTTTGTTTGCGTATGGGACATCGCACGGATACATGCATTATGATTCCGATCTTTACCATGCACAGAGCATCAGATGGATCGAGGAATACGGCGTGGTTCCGGGACTTGGCAATCTTCACACGAGACTTGCATATAACAGCTCTGCTTTTGCCCTGAGTGCACTTTTCAGTTTTGCTTTTTTAGGAAAAGGATCGTTCCATGTATGTCAGGGGCTGCTTGCGTTTCTTGTTTTTGTACAAAGCCTAAGGATATTCGGGAAACAGGGATTTAAAAAGCCGGGTTTTTCGATGCTCCCAAGACTTGTTGCGATATATTACATCCTGAACATATTTGACGAGATGGTATCACCCGCATCGGATTACTTTGTTGTTCTTATGGTCCTTTATACGGTGATCGCATATATCGATCTTTGTGAGGAAGAGGTCACGGATTATTATCCGTATGCGCTGCTTTCTCTGGCGTGTCTTATGATAGGCAGCATAAAGATATCGGCAGTGTTAATAACGCTTATCGTCGTTTATCCGCTGTGGATGATGATCGGTCAAAATAAGGCAAAGGAAATTTTTTCATATATCGGAATGGGGATTGCTGCCCTGCTTCCTTTTATCGTAAGAAATGTGATCCTTTCGGGATATCTCGTGTATCCGGTGCCCGGCATCGATATTTTCAACTTTGACTTCAAGATACCCAAAGGCCTTGCCGAGTATGATTCAAGGGAGATACAGGTTTACGGACGCGGACACAGTGATGTGACGAGATTCGATGAACCTTTGCGAGACTGGATATTTGACTGGTTTAAAGGTCTTGATGCCGTTAATAAGGGCGCATTTTTACTTGGACTGTTTTCAATAGCTGTCCTGGCGGTGATAGTAGTATACACCGTGATAAAGAAAAAGAAGGAATACACCTCCGAACTGGTGATGATAGCGACGATAGATCTTGGTTTTGCATTTTTTATCGCAACATCGCCCAACATAAGATACTGCTGTGTGTTCCTGTATCTTGCTCCGGTATTAACACTGGGTTTTGTGTATTTCAGGTTCGTATCCGGGCATGACAGAGCCATAATATACAGGGTTGCGCTGTGCATGTTTTTGCTTTATAAGGCGTTTACATTCGGATCTGAGATGATCCGTTTTGCGACACCTGAGTACATTCTCAAACAGCAGGGTTACGGTGAATATGACCTCGTTCGTTACGAACTTCACGGAGTTGATTTTTACTACCCAGAGGAAGGTGACCGGACGGGATATGATAAATTTCCAGCTGCACCGTTAAAAGCAGAGGATATTTTCAGAGGAGAAAACATAAAGGACGGCTTTAAGGATGTCGTTCATACGGAAGGAAGGTAAATCATGAACAAAGATGACAAGATCTATGTAGCAGGTCACAGAGGACTGGTCGGAAGTGCGATAGTACGCTCACTTCAAAGGAGCGGATATACCAATATAATCGGCAGAACGCATAAGGAACTCGACCTGACTGAACAGGCAGCCGTAAGAGAATTCTTCGAAACCGAAAAGCCCGATATCGTGGTACTTGCAGCAGCTAAGGTCGGAGGAATAAATGCAAACAACACGGCACCTGCGGATTTTGCATACGAGAACATGCAGATACAGTGCAATGTTATAGAATGCGCACACAGATACAAAGTTAAAAAGCTTCTGTTCCTTGGAAGCACGTGCATATATCCGAGAATGGCCCCTCAGCCGATACCGGAAAGCGCTCTTCTTACGGGCCCCCTTGAGGAGACCAACGAAGCATATGCCATTGCAAAGATAGCCGGACTTGAGATGTGCAAGTTCTTTAAGAGACAGTACGGTGATAACTTCATAAGCTGCATGCCGACAAATCTTTACGGTCCTCATGACAACTACGATCTTTCAGGCTCACATGTTATGCCTGCCATGATAAGAAAGTTCCATGACGCCAAGGTAAACGGCATTCCAAGCGTTGAACTGTGGGGAACCGGAACACCTTTAAGAGAGTTCCTGTATGTAGATGATATGGCTGATGCATGTGTATTCCTTCTTGAGAATTATGACGGAGAAGAGCATGTAAATATCGGAACCGGCAAGGAAGTTACGATAAAGGAACTTGCAATGACCGTTAAGCGGATCGTCGGATATGAAGGCGATATCGTATGGAATGACAAGATGCCTGACGGAACGCCCAGAAAGCTTACTAACGTAGACAAGCTTCATGCATTGGGATTCAATCACAAGGTAGATCTTGAAGAGGGCGTTAAACTGGCTTACGAATGGTTCAAGGAAAATGTTGACAGCGCCAGATTATAGGATAAAGAGGAGTAAATGATGATCAGCTTATTTGAAAAAGGTGCCTATCTCATAAACGGAAAGGATCTGATCCCCGAGGGGAACGATGCGGTAAATGAGATAAAGGCAAAGACAGGCAAAGAGATTACCAGGGAAGAAGCATCGAAGAATACCATCGCCTATGGGATCCTTAAAGAGCATAATACCTCCGACAACATGGAGAAGCTCAGGATCAGATTTGACAAGCTCACTTCGCATGATATTACCTTCGTTGGTATCATCCAGACCGCAAGAGCTTCGGGGCTTGAAAAGTTTCCAGTGCCCTATGTTCTTACCAACTGCCACAATTCTCTGTGTGCGGTAGGCGGCACCATCAATGAAGATGATCACATGTTCGGACTTACCTGTGCCAAAAAGTACGGCGGAGTCTATGTTCCTCCTCACCAGGCAGTCATCCACCAGTTCGCAAGAGAGATGTTAGCGGGCGGAGGAAGGATGATCCTCGGATCCGATTCACATACCAGATACGGTGCGCTCGGAACCATGGCAATGGGTGAAGGCGGACCCGAACTTGTTAAACAGCTTTTGAACCAGACATACGACATAAACATGCCGGGAGTAGTGGGTGTTTACCTTAAAGGAGCTCCGATCAAGGGTGTCGGCCCTCAGGATGTGGCTATCGCTCTTATCAAGGCAGTGTTTGCAAACGGATATGTCAAGAATAAGGTAATGGAATTCGTCGGTCCCGGAGTTGGGTCATTAAGCGCTGATTTCAGGATCGGAATAGATGTAATGACCACCGAGACGACTTGCCTTTCTTCCATCTGGAGAACGGATGAGAGGATAAAGGAATTTTACGAGATCCACAAAAGACCCGGGGATTACAAAGAACTCAATCCCGGAGAAATAGCATATTATGACGGAATGATAGAAGTAGATCTTGATAAGATCCGTCCCATGATAGCAATGCCTTTCCATCCGAGCAACGGATATACCATCGATGAGTTAAACGCAAACCTCATGGATATCCTTGATGACGTTGAAAAGAAGGCGGCGGTATCTCTTGAAGGAGCTGTTCCCTTTACCTTAAAGAACAAGGTAAGAGACGGGGCCCTCTATGTAGAACAGGGAATAATAGCAGGATGTGCAGGTGGTGGATTTGAAAACATCTGTGCTGCTGCAGATATACTCAAGGGCAGCTATATCGGATCGGATGCTTTCACATTGAGTGTTTACCCTGCTTCAATGCCTGTATATATGGAACTTGTAAGGAACGGATGCGCTGCTTCCCTTATGGAGACGGGTACGGTCATAAAAACCGCATTCTGCGGACCGTGCTTCGGAGCAGGAGATACGCCTGCCAACAACGCATTCAGTATCAGACATTCAACACGTAACTTCCCGAACAGAGAAGGATCAAAACTCCAGAACGGCCAGATATCATCCGTTGCGCTTATGGATGCGAGGTCTATCGCAGCTACCGCTGCAAACAAGGGAAGACTTACTTCTGCAGCCGAATTTGACGGAACGATCAATGAGTATAAATATTTCTTTGATTCAAAGATCTATGAAAACAGAGTATTCGATTCACATGGGAAGGCCGATCCTTCGGTTGAGATCCAGTTTGGTCCGAACATCAAGGACTGGCCGAAGATGACAGCCCTTCCGGATGACATTGTCCTTAAGGTCGTTTCAGAGATCCATGATCCTGTTACGACTACGGATGAACTCATTCCTTCGGGAGAAACTTCTTCGTATCGGTCAAATCCCCTTGGGCTTGCAGAGTTTGCTCTTTCAAGAAAAGATCCGCTGTATGTCGGACGCGCCAAGGAAGTAAGGGCTGCTGAAGAAGCGATCATGGAGGGAAGCGATCCGGTTGCGGCTCTTCCTGAACTCAAAGATGTCATGGATACGATCAAGAAAGAGTTTCCTGATGTTTCATACGATAAGATCGGATTCGGTTCGACGATCTTTGCGGTAAAACCCGGAGACGGTTCTGCAAGGGAACAGGCTGCTTCCTGCCAGAAGGTTCTTGGAGGATGGGCAAATATCGCCAACGAATACGCAACAAAGAGATATCGCTCAAATCTCATAAACTGGGGAATGCTCCCGTTCGTCATCCGTGAGGGAGATCTTCCGTTTAAGAACCTTGATTATCTCTTCATCAAAGATATAAGAAAGGCAGTTGAAGATAAGGATGCCGTAATAACGGCGTATCTTGTTTCCGAAGGCCTGCTTAAGCCGTTTGAGCTTACACTCGGTGAACTTACCGATGAAGAAAGACAGATCATATTAAAAGGCTGCCTCATCAATTACAACCGCGTGTGAGAATGAGTAATGGAATGCCCTAACACCGCAGATATGGTATACTTTATACAATGGAGAAACTGTGATGAAACTGCTGACGGTTGTTGTTCCGTGTTATAACGAACAGGATAATATCAGGGATTTTTATAACGAGTTCAAAAAAAACGAGCCGTTCCTTGATTCAAAGGATATCGGCTTTGAGATACTGTATGTTGATGATGGCTCGAGTGACGACACCGTCAAAAACGTTAAGAAGCTCTCAGGCGAGGATGACAGAGTGCACCTTGTCTCATTTTCGCGTAATTTCGGCAAGGAAGCAGCGATCTATGCCGGCCTTCAGAAGTCGAAAGGCGATTATACCGTGATAATGGATGCCGATCTTCAGGATCCGCCTTCACTTATTCCCGAGATGTTTGAAGCGATCTTTGAAGGATATGACAGCGTTGCAACAAGACGCGTATCAAGGAAAGGCGAACCTCTCATAAGGAGCTTTTTTGCCAGGAGATTCTATCGCCTGATGCGCAGGATCTCAAAAACAGAGATCGTTGACGGGGCCAGAGATTACAGGCTCCTGACGAGGCAGGTGGTAGATTCGATCCTGTCGATGCCTGAGTACTGCAGATTTACAAAGGGTATATTCGGCTGGGTAGGTTTTAAGACAAAATGGATAGAATTTGAGAACGTGGAGCGCAGAAAAGGCGAAACCAAGTGGTCCTTCTGGAAGCTTTTTGCTTATTCCATCGAAGGGATTACGTCGTTCAGCACCGCACCGCTCGCATTTGCGGCTTTTGCGGGATTATTCTTCTGCATAGTGGCATTTTTAGCGATACTGTTCGTATTCTTCAGAGCTATCCTGTTCGGAGATCCGACTTCAGGCTGGCCTTCAATGGTCTGCATCATCCTGCTTGTTGCAGGTATACAGCTCTTCTGCATAGGTATTGTCGGACAGTATCTTGCCAAGACTTACCTTGAAGTAAAGGGCAGACCCATATACCTTGTTAAAGAGGAGTTTTAGATGGAAGGTGCCGGAAGGGTCAGTATAATAACTCCCGTATATAACGCCGCCGAATATGTCGGAGATGCTATAAGGTCTGTCCAGGCACAGACCTATACCGACTGGGAAATGTGGCTTGTCGATGACTGCTCTTCGGATGAAAGTGCCGGGATCATTTCAGATTTCCTTGAAGATGAAAGGATACATCTAGTCCGATTTCCAGAAAACAAAGGTGCGGCAAATGCCAGAAACGCGGGCATCAATATGAGCACCGGAAGATATATCGCATTTATCGATGCCGATGATATCTGGTCGAAGGACAAACTTGAAAAAGAGCTTAAGTTCATGAAAGATACCCGGGCAGCATTTGCCTACACGGCATATGAGTTCGGTGATGAAAATGCAAAAGGCACAGGCAGGATAGTACATCCGACAGACCGCCTTACATACAAAAAGGCACTCTCAAGAACGATCATCTTCACGACTACCGTGATGTTCGACCTTGAAAGGATCGACAAAGAAGAGATACTGATGAAACAGGTTCCGTCCGAAGATACCGCTACGTGGTGGAGGATATTAAGGAGCGGACATATCGCATACGGACTTGATGAGAACCTTGCAGTATACAGGAGGCCGGCACGTTCACTGTCTTCTAACAAAATGACCGCTATAAAGCGGATATGGAATCTATACAGGAATGAAGAGGGACTCGGAGTTATAAAGAGCGCATACTGTTTTGCTTTCTGGGCATTAAGAGCCACACTCCGAAGGATCTAGAATATATATGATGAACAAGAAACTTGCAGCTAAAAGAATGATCATGCTGTTGCTGAATCTGATAGGACTGGTATTTGAGACCGCGGTATATGCATATCTGTGGTTTAACAGTTTTTATCCGAGGATCAACCACAGCAACACCGGATTGAAGTTCTTTGTAAACGGACATATCCTCATTATTTTGATATATTTCATTCTGCTCTATTTCTTTACGAGCACCTATGGAGGGCTTGAGGTAGGATACTTAAAGCCGATGGATGTTATCCTGTCGCAGGTTGTGGCAGCGATACTGGTAAATGTCATCACATATGCCCAGCTTTCACTTATGAACAACTGGCTTTTACCTGTTCGTAAGTTCATGCTGCTGTTTGTCGTTCAGGCAGCGATCATAATCCTGTGGACGCTGCTTTGCAATGTAATATATCACAGGGTTTATCCTCCGAGGCAGATCCTTCTGGTCCATGGAGACAGACCTTATGAGGATATCGTAAGAAAATTCAACTCACGTTCGGATAAGTTCAATATTGCCCGGACCATCAATGTGTCCGAGGGTATTGAGAAGATATGCGATATGATCGAAGCCGAGTACAAGACAGTCCTTTTGTGGGACCTTGACACATATAAGCGCAACAGACTCCTGAAATTCTGTTATTCAAAGTCGATAAGGGTTTATATGATGCCGAAGATACCGGATGTTCTTGTAAAGGGATCGGATCCGGTACATCTGTTTGACACACCGCTGCTGCTCATCGGTGAGCATGCGCTGACAGTCGAACAGAGAGCAACAAAGAGAGTGCTCGATATAATCTGCTCGGTCATTCTGATAGTCCTTACCTCGCCGATCATGCTCATCACGGCTATAGCGATCAAGCTCTATGACGGCGGTCCTGTACTCTACAAACAGGTAAGATGTACTGCCGGAGCCAGGGAATTTAAGATCCTTAAGTTCAGAAGCATGAAGGTTGATGCCGAAAAGGACGGAGTTGCAAGGCTTGCTTCGAAGAATGATTCGAGGATCACTCCTATCGGAAAGTTCATAAGGAGCGTGAGAATAGACGAACTGCCGCAGCTGTTTAACATCTTTATCGGAGATATGTCCTTTATCGGTCCGAGACCCGAACGTCCCGAGATCATTGAGCAGTATTCACAGAAGATGCCGGAATTTGTCTTCAGGATGAAGATGAAGGCAGGGCTTGCAGGATATGCGCAGGTTTACGGCAAATACAATACAACACCGTATGACAAACTGAAACTTGATCTTACATACATAGAGAATTATTCGGTCTGGCTCGATCTTAAACTGATGCTCCTGACTTTGAAGATACTGATAAAGCCCGAAAGCACAGAGGGTATCGAAAATTCGCAGACCACCGCCATGAAGGATCCTTCGGGAGAAAAGGAAACAGATGAGTAATATCGAATACCGAAAGGAAGGTCTGGATCTTAAGAGATTCGGACTTTACCTGCAAAAAAGAATATGGATCATTATCGTGCTTACGATCCTGGGTTTTGGAGTGGGCGCGCTCACATATCAGCTGGTACGTTCGATAAACATGCCGGTTGAATATCAGGCTGTATCCAAACTCTATATCAGCTTTAATGTCGATGAGAACGGAGATGTATATCAGTATTACAACGGATATACATGGGATGAACTTCTCGATGCGGATCCTGTCATGGAATGCATAATGACGTATCTGCCCGGGTATAATTCCGCATCTGTAAGAGAATCGACCAAAGCCGAGATACTCTCTGATGTCAGGCTGCTTACGGTGACAGTAAAAGGCAATACGGAGAAATTCGTCCGCGAAGTTCAGATGGCGGTACAGGACGGACTGACGTTATATGCCACAACGACCGATGAACTCCGTGCGATATATACGATAAGGAGCATCTCTCCCGAGAGAGTATACTGGGAAGACAGAACAACGGTATCGGGAATATCCGGAGCCATAATATTCGGAGTATTATCCCTCATGGCATATCTTTTCGGATACGTTCTTAATGAGACGATCTGCGTACAGTCGGATCTTGAAAAGAGATTCCCAATAAGGGCGCTCGGCATCATGACCAGAAACCAGAAAGGTCTCCAGCCTTATAACCAGGAGCTTAAGGCCAATCTGCTCTATCTTCTTACGGATAAAAAGACGCTTGTATTCATAGACATAGATGATCATGCCGAACTTCGCGGGGCTGACTTGGAAAAGATCCTTAACTGGAAGGAAGGCGGAAGCCTTGGCGGTGACGGAATAGTAAGCGGTGAGCTTGTCTGGCATGTACGTTCCGAGGAAGATGAGGATGACTGGTTTGCCGATGAAAAGGATAAGGAATGGAAGATATATCCTTTGAACGGATCACAGCTTACCGACAGGGAATGCGAGCTCATCCGAAGGACAGGAGGTGTGATACTTCTTATACCTTTCGGTGTGAACAATGCTTCACGCAAAACGGAAAGAATCCTGTCTCTGCTTAAGAATCAGGACTGCAACATTCTCGGGGCGATCATCTCGGAAGCGGATGAAGAGTATCTTAACAGGTATTTTGCGTAATGACATTTCAGTATTTGATTTCGGCTGTCTGCAAAGAGGAAAAGGACCTTGTCGAAGGAATGCATCTTCAGGGAGATGCGGTCCTTGTCGATCAGTGCGACAAAGACGGAGAGCATACCACTCAATATGATTTCGGTTCCGTTCATGTGATAGAACAAAATGATCGCGGGGTGGGACTCAGCAGAAATACTGCACTTGAAAATGCCACTGCAGACATATGCCTTTTCTCTGATGAGGATATAGAATATTATGACGGATGTGTCATAAAAGTGACGGAAGCTTTCTCCCGTCATCCGGATGCTGCTGTCATAGCTTTTAACATAGATGTAGATCAAAGGCGGCGCACATACGTAAACGATACCGAAAGACCGGTAGGATATCTGAATTACGGCAGATACCCCGCGTATGCACTGGCTGTATCAAGAAAAAAGATCGTTGAGGCAGGGGTACGTTTTTCTCTTCTTTTCGGAGGAGGAGCAAAATACAGCAACGGTGAGGATTCACTGTTTTTGCATGACTGCCTTAAGTGCGGACTGAAGATATATGCGGTCACGGAATGCCTGGGGAAGGAAAATTACCGTGAATCGACATGGTTTAAAGGTTATACCGATAAATTCTTTTTTGACAGGGGAGTCCTATATCACTTCCTGTACGGGAAGGCAGCAGCACTTCTTGGACTTCGCTTTTTGATATCAAACAGAAAAACAATGCTCAAGGACACTACCCTTAAGAGGGCGTTTTCACTTTTGAAAAAGGGAATAGCGGAAGGTAAGACCATATGATCCTTTATGCCGCGGTGACACTGGTCACCATCTTGCTGGCGTTATTCGTTAATAACAGATGTACCAAACTGCAATACGGATTCAGCAGACAACAGGTATTGAATGCATTAAGCCTTCTATCTGTTTTTTTGCTTTTATTTACGGTATCTGCACTCAGACTGAATGTGGGCAACGATTATGCCAAGTATGTTGAGTATTTTCACCTTATAAGATGCAAACTCGATACGCCGACGGTTGTTCCCACCGAGTTCGGTTTTAATGCGGTATGTATACTTATATACCTTTTGAGCGGACGCAATGAGAACTACCTGCTGATGTTCGCACTCTTTGCTTTTGCGACGATATTCCTTTTTATCAAGGCTATCTATAAACAGGCTGATTCGTTTGCTTTTTCGTTCTTCCTGTTCATGTGCCTCGGTTATTATTTCCAAAGTTTTAATACCGTGAGGTATTACTTTGCACTGGCAATAGCCGTAAGCTGTATCCCGTATGTGCTTAACAGGGAGTGGCTGAAGTTCATACTGCTGTGTCTTTTGGGAGCAACATTCCATAAATCACTGCTTCTTGTCATACCGCTGTATTTCCTTGCGTCGCTTACTTACAAAAAGTGGCAGCTTGCGATAATGCTTGCGTTTTCGTCAACATTCCTTTTCCTTAAGGAATATTACCTGAAGCTGTTCCTGATCTTTTATCCGACATATGAAAAGACGGAATACCTTGAAGGCGGGACCAGCCTGATAAATATATTAAGATGTGCCATGGTGCTGGCCTTTTCACTCATCATGTACAACAAGGTGGTAAAAAAGCACCGGAGGAACAGTTTTTATTTCTATTGCAATCTCGGTGCACTGGTACTTTATGTATGCTGTTCCTTCCTGCCTGCTATAGGAAGGATAGGCTACTACCTTAACATCACGCATATTTTCTTTATCCCGGCGCTTATAAACGGGATAGAGAATAAAAAGATCAAAAAAGCCGTCACCGCCGCAGTGATAGTCGGCATGGTCGCTTTCTTTGCAATATTCCTGCTTAAGAAAGCCGGAGAGGACGGACTCAGGATACTGCCGTACCAGACATTTTTGTATCACGAGATGGTCCCGATACTGTCGGATGTATCATAAGGATCATTAATAAAACGAAATGGATAAACTATTTTCTATAATAGTCGTCTGCCTTAACCCCGGAAAAAGGCTTGACGAAACATTAAACAGCATAAGATCCCAGAAACTTAAGGACTATGAGGTCATTATAAAAGACGGCGGTTCGACCGACGGTTCGCTTGATGTGATATCCTCCTATGAGGGCATGGACATAAAGCTTGTCGAAGGATCTGATTCGGGTATATATGATGCGATGAACATAGCATCAGGGAATGCCGTCGGAAGATATATTTATTTTCTTAACTGCGGAGACTGCCTTTATGATCCGGATGTCCTTACCAGAACTTCAGAGGCAATACGCTCATACGAAGATAAAGGCAATGAAACACCGGCCATTTTCTATGGAGACATCCATGAGATGGTCACTGATTCGGTCGTCACTTCCAATCCGGCGATAGATGCTTTTGCCTGTTACAGGAATGTCCCATGTCACCAGGCCTGCTTTTATGACAGGCGGCTTGTGAAGGAACATCCCTTTAATACCGGATATAAAGTCCGTGCGGACTATGAACAGTTTTTGTGGTGCTATTTTTCCGCAAAAGCCAAAACGACTCACATGGGATTTACCGTTGCAGGATATGAAGGAAACGGATTTTCCGAGAGTAAAACCGGAAAGAAGATATCAGCAAAAGAACACAGGGATATCATCGCCGGATATATGACACCCGGGCAGATATTTAAATACCGGATGATCATGGCAGTCACGCTCGCCCCGCTTCGGAGTGCCGTGTCAAGGAGCAGGATCCTGGCCGGACCATATAATGCACTAAAGAAACTCATATACAAAAAAGAACGGAGATCGGATATATGAAGATCCTCTGGGTAGTAAACATCATGCTGCCGGAATTTGCACAAAAAACAGGAAGGGCTTTTTCATCAAGAGAAGGATGGCTTTCGGGCCTTCTTGAACAGATGAGAAAAAACGGAGACGTATCCGGACTGCATATAGCTTTTCCCACCGAAGATAAGACACTTATCGGAAATGCCGTTGTGATAGACGGTGTTACTTATCATGCTTTTTACGAGGAACTGTCACATCCCGAATATTATGTCAGGGAACTTGAGGGTGTGTTTAAAAAGATGACCGCGGATATAGATCCCGATATAATGCATGTTTTCGGAACCGAGTTTCCCCATGCTCTCTCAGCTGTCATAGGATACAATAATCCTTCGCGCACGATCATCGGAATGCAGGGTATCTGCAGGCTGATCGCCGAGGATTATATGGCCGATCTTCCGGACAAAGTCGTAAATTCAGTTTCGTTCAGGGACGTGATCCGCAAAGACTGGCTTCGTGTCCAGAGAAGAAAATTCCGCTTAAGAGCTGTAAGTGAGACGAGGGCATTGCGTCTTTCGGGAAATGTCATAGGAAGGACCGAATTTGACCGTAAAGCCGTTCTTGAGATGAATGAAGAACTAAGATATTTCACCGTCAACGAGACCATGCGAAAAAGCTTTTATGAGGGACGCTGGGATATCGAAAAGGCCGATCGCCATACCATTTTTACCGGTCAGGGCGATTACCCGATAAAGGGTCTGCACTTCCTTATCGAAGCGGCAGGATCGCTTATAAAGGATTATCCGGATCTGAAGATAAAGATAGCCGGAAACAGTATAATAAATGCTGATACACCCAAGGACAGGCTCAAGCTTCCCGCATACGGGAAATACCTGTTAAAGCTGATAGAACAATACGGTCTTAACGGTCACATAAGCGTTACTGGAATGCTGACAGAGGAAAGGATGAAGGAAGAATATCTTTCTTCGGGCGTTTTCGTTCTTCCTTCATATATTGAAAATTCACCGAACACATTAGCTGAGGCCATGCTCCTTGGTATTCCTGTCGTCACATCGGATGCCGGAGGAATAAAGAGCATGATAAGCGAAGATGAAGGGATCATCTTCCCCAGAGGGGACAGCGAAGCACTTGCCAACAGCATCCGTAAAGTCTGGGAGTGCGAAGAAAGTGACCCCGGGGCACTTGATGACATGACGGAAAGATGCAGAAAAAGGGCATTTGAAGAATTTGACGGAAAGAAAAACTACGAAGCACTTATGAATGTATATAAAGAAGTGACGGAAAGCGAAGCATGAGCAACAAGATAGTCTTTATGTCCAATTTCATAAACCATCATCAAAAACCCTTCTGTGAAGCCATGCACAAAAGGCTTGGTGATGATTTTGTCTTTATACAGACTGAACCGATGGAGCAGGAGAGGATAGACATGGGATGGAGTGAAGAGTATGTCAATCTTCCCTATGTCAAATGTCTCTATGAAGATGAAGAGGGCGGAAAGAAACTCATAATGGAAGCTGATGTCCTTATCGCAGGATGGACAGCAAGGACAGACCTTATAAAGGCCCGCCTGAATGAGAAAAAACTCACGGTAAGGATATATGAAAGGATATATCGCGAAGGGCAGTATAAATTCATATCGCCGTTCGGACTTCTTTCAAAATATTCGGAACATATCAAATATCGCAAAGGGCCGGCGTACCTTTTGTGTGCGGGTGCATATGTGCCTTCGGATTTTTCACTTATCCACGCATACCCCGGCAAGATGTACAAGTTCGGATATTTCCCCGAACTGCGTCAATATCATCTGGACAGACTGTTTGAACTCAAGGACAGCAGCGGGATGATAGAAATGGTGTTTGCAGGCAGGTTCCTTAAACTGAAGCATCCCGAATATATATGCTGGCTTGCCAGAGACCTTAAAAAGGAAAACGAAAAAAGAAAGTCAAGAAATGAGCCTTTGCTGCCGGATTTCCGTGTTCACATGATAGGAAGCGGAGAACTTGAGCATCCGATGAGAACAATGATCACCGAATATGAGCTGCTGGATAAAGTGCAATTCTACGGATTCTTAAGTCCTGACAAAGTAAGGACGGTAATGGAAAGATGCCATATAATGATATTCCCTTCCGATGAACTTGAGGGATGGGGCGCTGTTGTAAATGAAGCGATGAACAGCGCATGTGCAGTGGTAGCCTGTTCGGCAGCCGGTTCAGTGCCCTACCTTATCAAGCAGTGGAGCAACGGGGTGGCATTTGACAAGGAAGATTACGAGAGCATGAGAGATGCCGTGATCTACCTTATGACACATGGAAAGGAAAGAGAACAGATAGCAAGGAGAGCATACCGGACGATCACGGATCAGTGGAATCCCGAGAATGCTGCGGATATGCTCCTTTACATGATAGAAGGATGGCAGGAAGGGCTGGATCATGCACCTATTGACGGACCGCTCTCAAAGGCACCTGTCATCGCACCCAGAAATATGTTCGCATATATTGAGAACAACGGAACAAGAAAGGGTTCCTGATGGATAAGAAAGAACCGATACTTCTGAGTATCATAATACCCGTATATAATTCGATGGATTGCCTCGAGAGGTGTGTTGCATCGATCCAAAAGCAGACATATCCGAATCTTGAGATAATAATCGTCGATGACGGATCAACCGACAATACCGGAGCACTGGCGGAAAAACTGGCTCTTCCGGATAAAAGGATCAAGGTCCTTCACAAGGAAAACGGAGGCTCCTCGTCGGCTCGTAACCTTGGCCTTACCATAGCAAGGGGAGAGTATATAGGATTCGTTGATGCGGATGACTATATCGAACCCATGATGTACGAAAGGCTTCTGCTTGCGGCTCTTGAAGCAAATCTTCTGATGGTCCAGACTTCAAGGGATGAGATCGATGAAGAAGGAAACAGACTTCCGGATGTGTGCGTTCCGCCCGAGAACGGACAGATATTTGACAATCATCACATCATGAGGGAGCTGCTCCTTCATAAAGGTGACTGCTCATTCTGCACCAGACTTACACACAGGTCGCTGTTTGAACTGTACAATTACCCCGAAGGGGAGCTTAACGAAGATTTCAATCTCCTCATCCGAATGCTTTCGGATGTGAGGGAAACGGCGATCCTGCCTTATCAGGATTATCACGTGGTCTATCGAATGCGATCCAATTCAAGGACCACGGATGAAAACTATTTCCCGCCTGTCTTTAAGGATATCGTAGTAAATTCGGACAGAGCGATGAACATAGTTGCAAAGGAATATCCGGAGCTTAACAAAGAAGCATTCAGATTTGCGATGTTCCAGAGACTTGAGTACATGCTGCATATTCCGATCGCGATGATGGAGCGCAGCAACGGTTTTTACCGGGATGTAAAAAAGTATCTCAGGCGGAACATGTTTAAGTCTCTTGGGAATCCTTACCTTACGAAAAAGAATAAGCAGTATATCTTTATACTGGGATGCGCGCCGAAACTGGCACGTAAAATACACAGGATCAAGATGAAAGGAAAGAACAAAAATGAGTGATAAAGGAAAATATTATATTACAACAGCCATAGCGTATACATCGGGAAAGCCTCATGTCGGCAATTCATACGAGATCGTTATGGCCGATGCTATAGCAAGATACAAAAGCCTTGAGGGATATGACGTTTACCTTCAGACAGGTACCGATGAACACGGAGTCAAGATAGAAGAAAAGGCCGCAGCTGCAGGTGTGACTCCCAAGGCATTCGTGGATAACATAGCAGGCATCATAAAGGATATCTGCAAATGCTTAAATGTTAAATATGACAGGTTCATAAGAACAACGGACGAAGACCATATGGAGCAGGTCCAGAAGATCTTTAAGAAGTTCTATGACCAGGGAGATATCTATAAGAGTTCATATGAGGGAATGTACTGTGTTCCCTGCGAATCGTTCTGGACGAGCGCACAGCTCGTGGACGGCAAATGTCCTGACTGCGGAAGAGAAGTCAAGCCTGCGAGCGAAGAGGCATACTTCTTTAAGATGAGCAAATATGCCGACAGACTGATCGAGCATATCAATTCGCATCCCGAATTCATTCAGCCCGTTTCAAGAAAGAACGAGATGATGAACAATTTCCTGCTTCCCGGACTTCAGGATCTGTGCGTGAGCAGGACCTCATACAAGTGGGGCATACCCGTTACCTTCGATGACAAGCATGTTATATACGTATGGATGGATGCCCTTTCAAACTACATAACCGGTATAGGATATGATGCCGAAGGAGATCACAGTGATCTGTACAAAAAGCTCTGGCCGGCCGATCTGCACCTTATCGGCAAGGACATAGTAAGATTCCATACGATCTACTGGCCTATCTTCCTTATGGCAATGGGCGAGGAACTTCC
>JAEEGL010667328.1_pt1 | contig 35623 bp, 20 predicted proteins | sample 9134231 | NCBI WGS metagenome assembly JAEEGL01 (sample SAMN16246548, study PRJNA631951) | gut metagenome | biome: gut microbiome; feature: rumen; material: fiber-attached | host: Bos | place: Iran: Karaj | collected 2018-10
CTTACCGTCGGTCGATTTCAGACCGGCAATTTGCAGAATACTGTTCTGACGCTTGGTGACGGTCACACCGGTCTGCAGCACATCGCTCGGCAGCAGACTCTCGGCCTGCGACACGCGGTTCTGCACGTTGACGGTCGCCATATCTGGATCCGTACCTTGACGGAAATAGACCATGATCGACACGTCGCCGGTCGAAGAGGCGGTCGCGGTCATGTAGGTCATGTCCTGCACACCGTTGATCTGCTCTTCCAGCGGTCGGATGACAGAGGTCATACAGGTGTTGGCGTCCGCACCCGAGTAGGTAGTGGATACCTCTACGGTCGGCGGTGCGATATTCGGATATTGCTCCACCGGTAAGGTGTTGAGGCTGATATATCCGACGAGCATGATGACCAAGGCAATCGATATGGCCATCACGCTTCGCTTGATGAAAATATTTTCTTTCATAAATGACCAATAACAAATGACAAATTAGAAAATCACCCGTTGTCCTTCAACCAGGTTATTCGCTCCGGTCGTCACGATCACGTCGCCTACTTCGAGTCCTTCGGTCACTACGAGGTCGCGCTCAGAACTGATGTTCGCGGTCTTGACGATCACGCTGCTCACGCAGCTGTCCGGACCCACTTTATACGCCAGCGACTTGTTCTGCAGCCGAACGATCGCGTTTTGCGGCACAACCATCACTTGCTGTACGTCTATCGGAAGAACGACCGTACCCTGCACGCCGGAGTAGAGCACTCCGTCGGGGTTGGGGAAAGTTGCCTTGCAGGTCAGTGCACCCGTCGTACGATCCACCGTACCGGTCATACTCGTGATACGACCTTTCTTGCTGTACTCCGTCCCGCTCTTGAAGAGGAACGATACATCGGGAAGGTGGGCTAACATCTTCTCCGGGTCTTTGGCTTCCGCTTCGGTGCGCTCGGCGAGGATCGACTCGCTCACGGAGAACTCCGCGTGCATCTTCGCGTTGCCGCTAAGCAATGTCAGATAGGTGCCCGGACTCACCTGGTCGCCGGCGTATACGGGTATCGAACCGATCACGCCGTCCACAGGGGCGGTGATGGTACAATAACCGAGGTTGACGCGAGCGCGGTTGGCGGTAGCTTGGTATTGCGCTACGGATGCTTGCGCTTGTTTGTATTGGTTCTCGGCATTGTCGAGCACGTACTTGCTGACGATCTTCTTCTCGTACAGGTTCGAGTTGCTCTCAAACTCCAACTTCGCACTGCTCTCTTGCGCCTTAGCAGCCAGGAGGTTCGCTTCGGCGGACTCCAGTTCGAGTTGGGCGTCGCGGCTGTCGATACGGAAGAGGACTTGGCCTTTCTTCACCTGCTGACCTTCGGTAATACATACCTCCATCAACTGTCCGCTGATCTGCGGGGTGATGGTGACGTCGGCGGTTCCTTTGAGGGTAGCGCTGAACTTCAGCGGCACCGAGATGTCGCTCTTACTGATGGTCAAAGTCTGATACGAGGTAGGCGTGATCTGTGGCGCCTTCCCCCCGCAGGCCGTCAAAAGCACGGCTGCTGCATAGATAAATAGTTGTTTGGTCTTCATATCTATCTTTAAACATTAAACACTAAACATTAAACATTAAAACAGGTATCCCATTTTTACATAGAAGTTAGCTAACTTGTTGTTGTCCTGACGGTCAATCGGCATACCCCAGTCGGCGGAGAGCACGAAGTTCTCGTTCATACCGATCTTCAGGCCCACACCGAACGTCATATGCGGACGGTAGATATCTTTGGGGTCCGTACTGAAATAGTCGGAGAACTGCTCATTCGGGTCATGGTTCGCCTCAAAACTCTCGGCGAGGGTTTGGTACAGACCGTGCGTATGGCGTCGTACGAGATCGTCGAGGTTATACGGTTGGGTCACGATACCAAGGTCGAAGAAGGGGTTCAGACCGATGAAGAAATGCTGACGGCCGATGTCGAAGTTCACGACGCGGAAGCGGAACTCGATGTTGGCGAAGGCGAAGCCGTTGGCTAAGATACGGTGGGCCATCATACCGCGGACGGAGTTACCGCCACCCAGTCCTTCGTAGTACACGCGCTGGATGAAGAGCGCGTTCATGTAGTTATTCATATAGAACGGCGACTGACCGGCGATGAGGTTCTGCAAACCGAGACGGTAGGCGAACGTGATGCGGTTGATGCCGTTCTTGTCCGTGTAGCACGGTACGTAATGACGGAAGGTGAAGTTAAACTGCAGGTGGTTATAGCCCGCTGCGGCTTGCTGACCGTAGGCGGCGTTGAAAGCGGCCGAATAGGTGAAGAACAGGTCGGTATAAATACCTTTGTTCGGTCCTTGGCGCTTGTCACGGGTGTCGTAGGTGATACCGGCGCGGGCGTAGGGATGCCATCCGCCGTTCATCTCATCCGCGCCGATAAGTCCCCAGTCTTTGTACTTGTCGTACAGCAGTGGCTCGTCGGGGTTGAGCGGTTTGTCGTACGGTTTCGTCGGGTCGTATTGGCTCCGGCCGTTGATCATGTTGATGTCGCAGTCGCCTACGAGGTAACCCAGCACACCCAGACCGGCGTTCCATTTCAGGTCCTTGTAGATCGTTCCTTCGATATCGCCGGCCACACGAATCAGGTCGCGTTTGTATTTGTAGAACACGCGGGTACGGTAGGCCGTGGTATCCATCTTGGCGGGGTTCTTGTTCCATCCGCACCAAGCAGCGTTATAGCGCGACTGATAACCGTTGAAGCCGTAGAAGTCGCACATCGCGTCCGGCAGATAGGTCGCGTCGAGCGTCAGGCGATAACCCGGGATGAGGTATTTCGAGTCATAGTTGACGCGGAAGATACCGTGGTGCTTGGTCGTGTACGCCGCCTCGATATACAGCGAGTGGATATACTCGGGGTACTGCTTACCGTCTCCGTAGTCGTAGATATTGGTCAGTACACCGCCCTGAAAACCGTAGTCGGCGTCATAGGCGATAGAAGGGAGGATACCGAAGTTCCAACCGGTCTTGATCTTACGTCCCAAGGAATCCACTTCCTGCGGTTTCTTTTGACGTTTCGGTTTCTTCACCTTTACGGTCACCGTCGTATCGGCAGCCGTTGTGTCCGTCTTTTGTTCTTGCGCTGCCATCGGCAATGCCAACAAGACGGCGAGTAATAAATAGAGATATTTTTTCATTGTTGTGATTGTTTGTCGTTAGGGTAATAGCATGGCTATTGCTACGCCGAGGTAGGTGCCGATGGCGTAGCCTACGAGGCCTATCGCGATACCGGAGATGAGTACTTTCTTATTTTTCATCGCGCCCACTACCGGCGGAACGAAAGGCGGCGAGCAGAGCAGCGCTATCTGGCTGACGCAGAACAGGTCGCCGCTCACGTGCATGATACGGCAGAGCAGCAGGTGCAGTCCGGCCGCACATATCATCACCCATGCTACGAAGCCGCCGATCATCAGCGAGCCGCCGTTGACGCTATGGATGTCAAAGAGCGAAGCGACGATGACGGAGAAGATGAGGATGAAGAACATACCCAACTCGAAAGTCTTCGGCAGTTCGCGCACTTTCTTGAAGAACGACGCGATGATAGAGAGGGTGGTGATGGTAAGGATGACCACGAGTTCATTGAGCGTACCGGTCAGCAGCAGCGCCAGTCCTGCGCCGATGACGAGGAAGAGCAAACTCAGTCCGAGGCCGGCGAACATACCGCCTACGTTCTGGCGGGCGAACATGCCCTGGTAGTTCTCGATATCTTTGGTCTCCACCTCTTCATCCTTGCGTCCCCTGCGCGTCACGTCCTCGTACGGCAGGATCTTACGAAAGACCTTGTAACCGCCGCCGATGATAAAGAAGATATACGGGGTGGTGAGCACCATCTCGAACGCCAGCACGATCGCCATCACGGTCTTATCGACGCCGAGGGAAGCTCCGAGGGCGTTGAAGTTCATTGTGCCGCCGGTGTAGATACCCGTCATCATCGCCGCTACCTTGTTAAACTCCGGTACGTCGGGCGTATGAAAGATGAAATAGCCGCTGATGACCGCTACCAATACAGCACCAATACCGCCGACGAGCGACCAGAGGGTCTTCGGTAGCGCCTTGGTCCATAACTTAAAATCGCAGTTAAACAGCATCAGCGGAATAGCCAACGGTACGGTGACGGACATCAGGATCGACTGAATCTTACTGAAGGTCACCACTTCTGCCGTACCGGGTTCGAAATGTACGAAACCCGTCAACGCAAAGAGGATACCTATGGCATAGGCCGCTACGACCGTACCAACCTTATGCATCCATTTCCAGCGCTTGAAACTCTCGATGATCAGCACCGGTACCAGGATATACAACGCAATAACAATATATGCTCTAATCATAAATCTTAAATCTTTTCATTTTTCACTTTTCACTTTTCACCTTTCACTTGATACAAGTATTCTTGAACAAACATCCAGAAGGGCAGGGGGATGAGCAGCGTGATAGTCAGGAATACTAACTGCCACACGAACTGCACGGAGTTATGGAAAGCCGGGTCTTGCACTTTATGCCGGATGAAGAACCACATGGCCCAGAGAGGAATGGTCATCAGTGCGCTTAGTACGAACAGCGGGAAGAGCAGTACAGCCAGAGGGTAGGCTATCCACCGCGGCAACCGTTTCTTCGGCGGCAGGATCTTCGCGATATTCTCTTCGTAGTGCTCGTCGTCCGGCACCCAGAGGATCAGTTCTCGCATCCGCAGCGTCAACTCCTCGCGCAGCGCCAGGATGAGTTGCGGGTACTCGAGTTCGGAGTGCGCTTTGGCGAACTCCGTCACGTTGATGGGCGCTCCGATGGTCACCGTCACGCTGTCCCAGAGGTGGAAATAATCGCCGTACTCGATACCTACCGGCACGATATACACCGGTTTCTCTGTGCCGAAAGTCTCATTGGCCTGGAGGGCGATACGGAAGATACCTTTGCTCAGCGGCAATAAGGAGTGCTTAGGGCGATGGGTTCCTTCCGGCAGGATGCAGAAAGGTACGCCGTCCTGCAGGGTCTCTACGGCCTTGTTGATCGTCTTGTCGTTATGGCGCACCTCCTCCAGTCCGTCGCGTACGCGACTAATCGGCATGATCTTCAGCCAGTTCAGGATCTTCGCTTTCTTGGGGTCGCGGAAGATATCGGCGCGGGCGACAAAGACTTTCTGCTGGTGGTCGATACCAAGGACGCACATCGCGTCGCATAACGCGTTCGCGTGGTTGGGCGCGTATATAACAGCACCATCGGCAGGGATATTCTCCTTGCCGATATAGCGGAAGCTTCGATACGAACGTCGGAACAGCCAGTCCACGTACGGACGCAGAAATAAATACAGCCCGTCTTTGTCTTGTATCTTACCCATGAACCTCTAACCCACTAATCCTTTCACCTTTCATCTTTCACCTTTCACCTCTCACTTCCTGCGCAGCAGTCCTTTCAACGCGTCCCATAGACGGGTAAACAGGTTAACAAAGAAGTTCAGTTCGCGGGTCGCGTTATCCACTTGCCCCGTGATGCGTACGCGTGCCAACTCGGCCTTATGCTCCGCCTCGATGGTCTTGAGCGCCAACTCTTCTTCGCTCCGAATCTGCTTGGTGAGCAGTTTGATGAAGGGATGGATGAAGAGCGGTTTGCGGCATGCGATCGCGAGGATGATCAGCACGACATACGCGCCACCGACGATCAGCGCGGCAGCCCATACCGGCAAGTAACTCGAGAGCACGTCGATGAGCGCTACGGCGATGAAGGCGAAGACCGCCAACGCACAGAGCACCAGCGTGAAGATCAGCAGGAACAGACCTAACACGCGGCTGATGATACCGATCAGGCGTAACTGACCGACCTCGCCGAGGGCCTTACCGTACTCCGCCAACTCTTGCTTGAGTTGTGCAAAGAAATCATTCTCCATCTTAGGCCTCCTTCTTACGTCTCTTGTGCGGCTTCGGCTGCTTGGGCTCCTGGATCTGTGCCGCTACGGCCTCTACGGCTGCTTCGGCTTTCGCCACTTCTTTCTTCACTTGCTCGCAGTAGTTCTGCGCCTGCTTCTTAGCCTCTTCTGCCAGATCGGCGAGGTCTTTACGCACTTCTTCTCCGGTCTTCGGAGTCAACAACAGCGCTGCAGCAGCACCCACCAGGGCTCCACCGATAAACAACGCTGCACCTCTAAATAAATTACTCATATCCGTATTGATTTTGAGATTGTCATACAAAATGCGCTGCAAAGGTACAACAAAAAAATGACATATGCAAGCGTTTGTATAAATATACACAAAAAAAGAGGCCAGGAGGCCTCTCTTTCATTAACTCATTAACTTATCAATCTACCTTGATGTCGGTGTTGACGTTCTTGGAACCCCAGAGGGCGTAGTAGAGGATGAAGGCGACGCCGATGATGGGGACGATATAGCTGATTAGGCAGTCATGGGCTGCGACGACGCTCTGGATATAGGGTACGACACCGCCGCCGACAACCATCATCATGAAGATACCGGATGCTTTCGCGGTGTACTTACCGAGGCCTTCGGTAGCCATATTGAAGATCGACCCCCACATGATAGAGGTGCAGAGACCGCAGAGGACGAGGAGGGTAGAAGCGAGCGGAACGGCTACCACTTCGCCCTTGATGATGGTCTTGGCCATGATGCTGTCGCCGATCAGGATCGCAGCTACCATCAGCGCGATGGCAACCGAAGCGACGCAGATCACCATGGTGCGGCTGCTGACCTTACCGCCGATCATCGAGCCGATGAAACGGCCGACGAGCATCAGGATCCAGTAGCGTCCGGCGATCAGTCCGGCAGCGGCGAAGCCTACCTTAGGCGTCAGATAGGAGATGAGCGTCGCGGGAATACCGACTTCTACACCGACGTAGAAGAAGATAGCTATCACGCCGAGGGTGAGGTGACGGAAGGCCCAGGGGCTGCGCTCGTAGGTGACCTGTTGTCCGGCACCGGCGGGTTCAGCGATCGGGGTGACGCGGATGATGAGATAGATGAGCGCAAAGACGATCATCGCGATATAGAGGACGACATTGACATCGTCGATTTCTTTGCCGGCGAGGCTCTCACCGATGATGGCGCCGACGAGCATAGGCGTCAACGCGCCGGAGAGCGAGTTGAGTGTACCGCCGATGAGGTTGAGCTGGTTACCTTTCTTACCGCCGCCTCCGAGCAGGTTGAGCATCGGGTTGGTGACCGTATTGAGCATACATACGCAGAAGCCGCAAATCAAGGCGCCGAAGAGGTATACCGCGAAGCTATCGAACATACCGCTTGCCCACTGGATGCAGATACCTACGAAGCCCAGGAAGATAGCTGCCAAGGCCGTTTTCTTATAGCCGTATTTGGCGAGGATGTTTCCCGCGGGGATACCCATGATGAGGTAAGCCAGGAAGTTAAACAGGTTGCCAAGCATACCCATGCGTTCGGCTTGCGCCGGGTCGTCAAAAGAGGCGCCCCAGATCTTTCCGACCGGAGCTGCGAGGTTGGTTACAAACGCGATCATCGCATAGAGAAACATCATAGCGATGATGGTGATGATTTGAAGATGGTTGTTCTTTTTCATATCGATTGAATTGAAATGGTTATTCAAGTGCATCAATGCCTGCGGTGAGGGCAAAGAGGGTGACGTTCCAGTTGATGGTCACTTCGTTGGTCGCATAACTGGGTTGGTAATCGAGGTAACTCTCGTCGGCCGAGACCCCCTCCGGATACTTCACGCCGTCGGTCTCGGCATCCTGGCGCATGCGGTTCGGTCCTCCCGCGAGGAAACCCGGATGGGTGCCTTTCGGATGGGAGTAAGAGAGACGGTGATGCGGATGCGAGGTGGGGTGGGAACCGAAACCGGTGACGAAGCAGTAACCGGTGCTGTTCTGACCGAGGATGTAGTTGAGGCACGCTTGTGCCCCTGCAAAATACCGATCGTCACCAGTAAAATGGAAGGCATAAAGACACTCGATACCGCGCCAGCAGCAGCCTTCGGAATTACAGCCCCAGAAGAAGTCTTCTTCGCAGTTACCGTAAGGACATACAAACACCGAGCCGTTCGCTTTCTTCGTGATGAAAGGCTCTAAGTACACACAGAGTCTCTCCACAAGCGTAGCACCCCATCCTAACTCATCCGTCAAGTCGGAATGCATCATCCATTCGAGGTCTGCCAGTTCGGCGACATCGCCCCAGACGGCGGGGGTATAGTTGGAGATTTTAGATTTTAGATTTAAGATTTCAGATTTGAGATTTTCGTCTTTGGTCAGGAGATAGAGCTCGGTAGCGGCCCAATAGAACTCATCCGTCACGTTGGTGTCATCATAAGCGCCCGTTGTAATCTCCGGCTTAAACTCCTCGTTCATCTTAGGCTGGTCATAATAGATATCCGGATGGGCTTTTGCCCAGTCGTAAGCGCGGATAGCGGCTTCTTTAGCTTGTGCGCAGAAGTCGGGATCGAAGGGCGCATAGACGCGTGCAGCGAGGGCCATGGTGGCCGCAAAGTCGAGCGTAGCGGCAGTGGTCTTGAGCACCACATAGCGCTGCTGTTTGCACTGGTCCGGACGGATGAATTTCTCGAAGTTCGGCGTTGTCAGTTTGTGATATACGCCGCCATCGAGGTCCTGCATCGTCATCATCCAGCGGAGGTTGTACATGGCCTCGGACAACATGTCGGGGACATGATTGGTCATTGGTGATTGGTCATTTGTGACTGACTCCGGGATATTCAGATCGAGGGTGTCGAAATAGGCTTTGTTGAGTTCGTAGGACATGAGCCAGACGCCCATCGTGAAGCCGGAGTTGACGATATACTTGTTATAATCACCGGCATCGTACCATCCGCCCGGGGACGATATGACGGTGCCTTCCGGTCGCTCGGCGGTAGCGGCAGAAGCATGCACCAGCACGTGGTCATCCGAATGCCCGCCTTTGCGCGCGTAGCCTTCGGCGTAGGGCTCGACGATGTCCATCGATGCCCGCTGGTAATAGAAGGCACGCAAGGCCGCTCTCGTCAGTTCCCTATAAGGATGATTGGTGATCCGAAAATTCTGAGTAATCGGAGTATTCTGAGATTTCGGAATAGTCGGATTATTCAGGATCATCGTATATTCACCTACTTCCTCCAAGGCAGAGAAATCGACGATCTGGCATCGTTTGCCGGAGACGGGGTTAGCCATCGTCTCGGAGGCTACTCCGCGCCAGACGGTGTCAAGACATTGGTCATTTGTCATTGGACATTTGACAATGAAGACCTCGCAGGGAGCCGCGTTGAGTGAGTCCACATCGATAGTAGCGGTCTTCTCTTGAAGCGGCGCATAACCGACCTGGTTCAAACGAATCAGTTGCTCCTTCGGGCGCTGACAGGCAGAGAGCAGCGCTAAGCACGCCGCTATAATGCTGAAAGAGTGAAAGAATGAAAGATTGAAGGATTTGTTCATAATTTACTTTTTCAATGGGAATTTATAGGCTAAGAGGGTCATGATAGCTGCGACAGCTGCGGGGAAGAGGCTGAAGAGCGCCCATACCATCGTGCGAACCGAAGCTTCGTCGGTGATAGTGACGATGGTCTCGCCGGTGACCATATCGGTTTGGGACACGAGTCCGGCATAACCGAGCAGCAAGGCGATGAGGCTACCGGATATCGCTCCGCCGAACTTCTGCGCCATCGTTCCGGACGAGAAGATGAGTCCCGTGGAGCTGGTACCGTTTTTCTCTGTCGCATAGTCCGCTACATCGGCGTACATCGACCAGATAAGGGGCGAGTACAGTCCTGCGCCTACGGAAGCGAGCATCGAGACGGCCACCATGAGCCATATATAGTCGGCATCCATCGGGATGAAGAAATACGCGGAGGAGAACACGCAGCATATGACGGAAGCCCATACGAAAGCCATGCGCTTGGAGCCCACCCGGCGGGTGAAGGCCGGGCTGAGAGCGCCGAAGACCATGCAGGTCACTTCGCTGAAGGCCATGAACATCGTATAGTTGATGATAAAGCGGCCGATGGTGACATCTCCGCCGAGGCAGTAGGTGATCATATAGCCGGCTACGGCATAGCGGAAGCCGTTGAAGAAATTCGTGCAGAAAGCGACGGAGGTCATATAGACCCATGGTTTATTGCGGAACAGGTCGGCGAACTGCTTAAAGCTGAATTTCTCCGCGATGATGGGTTTATGGCGTTCGCGGGTCAGCATGCCGCAGGTGAAGGTCATCGCGGCGGCGATGAGTCCGAAGGTAGCGCCGAGGACGGCGTACTGGTGCTGCTCCGTACCGCCTATCATACGCTGCAGATAGGGGAAGATGATGAGGGTGATGAAGCCCATCGCATAGGCACCGACCATACGGAAAGCGGAGAACTGGTTTTTCTCGTTATCATCCGTCGTCATCACGCCGAGCAGCGAACCGTACGGCACGTTGACGGCCGTATAGACCGCCATCATCAGCAGGTAGAAGCCATAGGCCCATATACGCTTGCCGGTCATGCCGAGTTCCGGCGTGAAGAGCAGCAGCGCGAAGATGATGCCGAAGGGGATGGAGCCGAAGATGAGCCACGGCCGATAGGTGCCCCAGCGCGTCTTCGTGCGGTCGGCGATCGAACCCATGAGCGGGTCGGTGAACACATCAAAGATACGGGCTACGAGCATGAGCGCAGCCGCGTCCGCGAACGTGAGTCCGAACACATGCGTGAAGAACAGCGGGAAGGCGATAGACATAATTTTCCAGGTGATGCCGCCGGAAGCGGCATCACCCAGAGCATATGCGATTTTTTCTCGTAACGGAGCCATGTTACTCTACGTTTTTATACGTGACCTTGTTGATGATCAATCCGAAGCCGACGAAGCACATCGTCTTGTTCGTCTTGGCGAGCGTCTCGCAGTTCTCATCAAAGATGAGGACGTACGGACTAAGGGCTTCGCCCATAGAGCGCTGCGGGAAGTAGTCAACGGACCAGTCGGGGACAGTGACGCGCATCTCATAGTATTCCGCAGCCGGATGGTCGAAGTATACGAAGAGCGAGTCGCCGGCATGGAGCGATTTGAGGTTCGTCGCAGGGATCTGGATCAGGTCGGAGTTCCAGTCGAGGGCTACCGGTCCGTTCCAGAGCGGGGTCTGGTCGGAACAAAGCGTTTCGACCTCCGTCACGGTACCGTAACCGGTAGCGAACAGCACTTTGGCGCCGCTCGCATCCTGCATTGAGAGGATATGCTTGGAGTTTTTTGGCATATCCGGCGCCGTCAGTTTGATCTTGGTCTCCGTAGCGGTGAACTCGGTGATGACTACGTCATCGATGATGATGGCGCTGACTTTGTCGAGGTTGATACCGTCTATCTCCCAGTTCTTATCGCCCGGGATGAAGGCGTCATATCCGCCGGTGACTACGGCGCCGTGGTGCACCTCGATATTATCCGAACCGAAGACATTGCTTTCGGTATCGAGGAAGCGCAGGTAGTAAGTGCCGTCGGCGATGTCCGGCAGGGCGAAGACCAGTTTGGTGCCGCTCTTCGAGCTCGGCTCGATGGCGCATACTTCGTGCTCTGCATAGAGGTCGGTAGCCAGGATGACTTTCGCCACCTTGTTCAGGTTCTTACCTTCCAACTCGATGGCGTGCGCAGCGGGCACATGGCGTCCTACGGACGGAGCAGCCGAATAGGGGTCTGCCTCACCGGCTTTGACGGTCAGTATACCGTTGCGCTTAGTGCTTTTGCCGGCGTCGGTGACGGCCTCGATGAGCACGTCATACGTGCCTTGCGGGAAGCGCATGTTGATTTTTACGCCGGTCCACACCAGCAGTCCGTCTACGTACCAGTTGACGGTCGTATAGCGGGACGGGGTGACGATGACCGAGTCGTAGAGGGGTGTGTCGGGGTTGTCGCACGAGAAGGAGATGAGTCCCGACGCGGTCTCGTACGGGATGAGGATACGCGGCGTATCATCCGGCGACTGCGTATCGTACGGTTCGTCCTTCCGGCAACCGCTTAAGCCAACTATCAGTGCCAAAGCGGCGATATATAAAAACTTTGTTTTCATAAGACTTTAAACCTTAAACATTCAACATTCATCGTTATTTCGCATCCCACCAGAGACGGGCATGCCAGTCATATTTACCTTTGGTAGTGACGACGCGGTTGATAGCGGCTTGGTATTCTTCGCCGTTATAGGTCTCTTCCTTGAGCGGATAGCAGAGACGCACGGGGATATCCTTACCGTCGATGAGCGGGTTCACTTGCGGATTCGGGTTCTCCAGTTTCGGCAGGTCGGCACGGCGTACGTTCGCCCATGCTTCGGCCGGGTTATGGAAATGGAGGATCCATGCCTGGGTATTGATCTGCGACAACTGCTGGTCGGTAGAGGCGCCGAAGGCGATCGCCGGTTCAGCGATGAAGGCTGCATACTCAGCGTCGGTGATGCGCGCGCAGTCGTAGTAGTTGGGGTAGATATCCATGGCCTCGCGGATACCGCGATTATAGAGCGTCTTGGCATCGTAGGAGTCACCGGTAGCCCAACCCTTGACGAGGGCTTCAGCGCGCAGGAAATAGATCTCTGCGCATGTCATGAGCATACCCGGGTTCTCCGAACGGAGGAAGTTCTCTGCCAGTTTCGGTCTGAGCCAACGGGGTTTTCCTTCCGGATCAGCATCCGAATGAAGGGCTTTCACTCTCGCTACGATATGCGCCAACGGACTGCCTTGGATGTCCGGATATACGGGCCACCTATCCCAGGAGAAGTCACCCGGTTCACTGGGCTGAATAACCGTTTTGTCCGGATAAGCCTTGGCGGTAGCGATGACCGAGTCGGTGACGTCGATACGTCCTTCGCCGGTAGAGATATCCATGAAGTCATCGATATAGAATCGGCAGAGGCGCGTGGTACGCGGGTCGTGGGTCTTATAGAGTTGGTTCCATAAGGTGCTGCAGATATAGGTCGGGTTGTTCGCCGGGTCGTTGCCGAAGAAGTATTTCGACAGCGCGTTACCGCGGAAGTCTTTATAGGAATCCTGACCAAAACTGTAGCGCACTTTCAGGTGCTGGACGCAGGCGTTCTGAGTAGCATCGGTCATCACGCCGGCTTCCAGGGCTTCCTTGAACCATATAGCAGCGGAGTCCGAACGGACGTCCGACATACGCATCGCGTAGCGCATACGGAGGGAGTTGGCGAAGGTGATCCAGCGTCTGGTGTCGCCTTGGAAGATCGGGTCGCTCTTGATGCTCTCGGCTTCGTCGTCGAAGCGCGCAGCAGCCTCCGTCAGTTCGCGGATGAAGAGCGGATAGAGGTCTTTCTGCTCGTCATAGCGCGGTTTGGATGTGCCGTCTATCTGCGCGAGGCCGGCTTGGGTGTAGGGTATGTCGCCGTAGAAATCCGTCAGCAGTCCGCCGACATAGACGCGGAAGATGCGCATCGCGGCGTTGATATTGGCTTGCGCGGGAATGGTGTCGGTACGGTGGATGCCGTCCGTGAGGTTGCGGATAGCGCCGGGGTAAAGGTTATTCCACGGACGTCCCATCTCCTGGTCATCCACGCGGTGCTGACCGCCGTAGTAGGTGGTGTTCCAGCAGCCCATGAGGTGCTGCGTGAAAGCGTAGGTATAGAGACGGTATACGTCGACGTAGTTCATATCGCCGAACATCTCCAAGGCTGCGAACGTGAGTTGCATAGAGGGCTCGATAGAGTCCGTCTTGGTGTAGTCGGTATTGATATCCTCGTAAACCTTGTCAGAGCAAGAAACGAAGGCAAGGGCTAAAGCCACAATAAACAGTATCTTTTTCATATTCTTACAGGATTTAGAGGGTTAGAATTTGATGTTGAAGTTCAGACCGTAGCTGCGGCGGCTCGGGAGCGAACCGTACTCGAGGCCAAGGCCGGAGGTGTTATACTGCGCATCCGGATCGATATCCTTGATGTTCTTCCATATGATGAAGGGGTTGCGGGCTACGAAGCTGATGCCAACGTGCTTCACTACGCCTTTCTTGTCAAGCCAGTTACGCGGGAAGTCGAGGGTGAGGACTAACTCGCGGCACTTGATATAGGAGTTGTCGTAGATGAAGAGCTCCGGCGACTTACGCGATACCTCCATCCAGTAGTCTTCGGGGTTGACGAAGCGCGTGTTCTCGGAGTAGGACCCGTCGGGGTTTTGTACCACGCCGTCTACGAGGTAACCGCCGGTCGGCGTCCAGTCCTCCAAGGCTACACCGGCTGCCTTACGGGCTTCTTCGGATGCGTACCACTCGGCACGGCCGACGAGGGTCTCTTTGGCCTTACCGGTCTCGTATGCTGCGCGCTCGGACATCGAGAAGATGTCGGCACCGACTTTGATATCGAAGAGGGCGGTGAGGCTCAGCATGCGCCAATGGAGGGTGGTACTCAGACCGCCGGTCCAGTTCCACTGGGCATTACCCAGCACTTTGTTCTCCGTCGTGAATTTTGGCAGACCCGTCTCGGCGTCTACGATCACGCGTCCTTGCTCATTACGCAGCAGGGCCGGACCGCATATAGCGCCGTAGTCTTCGCCTTCGCGGGCAGCGACATAGACGTTACACCAGGTAGCTTTCGCCAACTCCAGTTCCGTCGTGCCTTCCGTGAGTTTGAGCACTTTGTTGATATTCTTCGACCAGTTGATATTGAGGTCCCAACTGAAGTCCTTCGTTTGTACGAGGCGTGCGCCGAAGGTGATCTCAAAACCTTGGTTGAGGATCTCGCCGGCGTTGATGAGTTGGTAGTCATAGCCGCTGGACGGACTGATCGCCATGGCGATGATCTGGTCACGCGAGGTCTGGTGATAGAACGTGAAGTCGAGGCTGATACGCTGGTTGAGCCACTTGGTCTCAAAACCGGTCTCCCACGAGCGGGTGCGGGTCGGACGAAGCTCAGGGTTCGGCACGAGGTTGCCGTAGATCGAACCGATGGAATAACCGGTATAGCCGTACTGCGACTTCGCGTAGCGCAGGCTGAGTTGGTACGGGTCGGTATCGCTACCTACCTCTGCCCAGCTCAGACGCAGCTTACCGTAGGGCAGTACCTTGCGGTTAGAGGTGATGAGTTCGGAGAAGACCCACGATCCACTGACAGACGGATAGACGTAGAGGTTCTTGCCTGCCGCCAGGGTCGAGGACTTGTCGCCGCGCACCGTAGCGTCGAGGTAGAGCATATGGCGCCAACCGAGGTTCGCCGATCCGAAGACGGAGACGATACGCTTACGGTAGAGCGACTCTTCCGTGGACTGCTCCTCGAAGCTGCTGATAGCAATCGCCTCGCGGATACTCATGTTCGTGCCGGTATTGACGACCGTCTTGTTGTTCACGTCATAGACGTTGACGCCGGCGGTAGCGGTGAAGTCGAAGTCACCCCAGCTGTCGGTGTATATCGCCAGGAACTCGGCATTGATCATGCGGTTGTTCCAGTAGGCGTTCTGCAGACGACCGGCTTCGTAGCCCGGCGTCGTCGGATACTTGAAGTCCGAGAACGAGAAGCGGTTGAGTTCTGCACCGACGGTAGCTTGTACCTTCAACTGCGGGATGATGTTATACACGATCTTTCCGTTCATACGGAGCAGGTCCTTATACGACTGGTTGCGGTTCTTATAGATATCCCAATACGGGTTGACATTGTAGGGGTCCATACCGTTCCAGTTCTGGTACTCGCCTTTCTCGTTCTGGTAGTTCTTAAGCCAAGCCTGGTCGTAGGTGGTAGACAAAGTCATAAGGTTTTTACCTACGTTCGACTTATCATCGCCCAAGGCCGGACGGTTGCGTACGTCCTCGTGGGTGTAGGTGACGTTGAAATCGAGGTCTACCGGACCGAGCGAGATGTTGGCGCGCAGGTTGAGCACGTTACGACTCATGTTCGAGTTGGGCAAGATATCCTTGTTGCGCAGGTCCGAATAGGCGAAGCGGATACCGGTCTTGCCGGTGTTCATCGAGATGACGGCGGTGTTGGTAGCCGTCAGACCGAGTTCGAAGAAATGCGCGGTGTTGTTCGGGATGATGTTGAACGGATGCTCCTGACCGTCGAAATAACGCAGCACCAGGCCGTTGTCGGCTTTCGGTCCCCAGGACTGGTTGGTGCCGCTGACGGCGTCCTTGTAGTACTGGCCGTTGGAACCCATACCATATACTTGCTGCACGTTGTCCCACTTGCTCAACTGGTCGTCCAGCGTATAGGTACCGTTGTACTCCACACCCCATTTCGCGTCGCCGGTATTGGCTTTCTTGGTCGTGATAAGGATTACACCGTGGCTGGCGCGGCTACCATAGAGGGCGGCAGCGGCCGGACCTTTGAGGACGGACATCGACTCGATATCGTCGGGGTTGATGGACGAGAGGCCGTTACCCAAGTCATAACCGCCTTCTGTGCCTGCCTCGCCGAACGAGGAGTTATCCATCGGCACACCGTCGATGACGTAGAGCGGCTGGTTGTCGCCGGTGATCTCCGTCGTACCACGCAGCACGACGCGGGTCGAACCGGAAGCACCGCCGGCTGTCTCTTGGACTACCAGACCGGCTACACGACCGGCCATGGCCGTAGCAATGTTCGGGTCGCCGGCTTTGGTGAGGTCTTCGCCTTTCATCTCGCCGACCTCATAACCGAGGGCTTTGCGGTCGCGCTTGATACCCATAGCCGTGACAACTACTTCGGAGAGCACCTCCGTGTTTTCCGACATGGTCACGTTGATCGTGTTACCGGTGACCTTGTGGGTCTGGGACGTGTACCCCATGTAAGAGAACTCGAGTTCAGCGCCGAGTTCTGCTTCTATGGTGTAGTTACCATCGAAGTCGGTGATCGTTCCGACGGTCGTTCCCTTTACGAGTACGCTGGCGCCGATCAGCGGACCGTCGGCATCCTCTACCGTACCCGTCACTGTGACCTGTGCGAAAGCCGTAGCACTCAGACTGAGCGCCATCATGGCCAGCACAATTTTCAGATAGGTTTTCATAGATTGTTTGTTAAATGAAAAGTTGAGTTATATTATTTTCTTGTACTTTCCGGTGCGGAGTCGTAGATGGACTTGAGCGTGTAGGCAGGATCGTTGTTCTCCCAACTGTCGACCATCGCTCGTACGGCCTGTTCGCCGCTGCCGATATACTTACCCGTCGCATGGTTGATCACGCCGAAGCCGTCGTTGCCTGCCTTGCTGTTGCCGTTATCCCAATAGAGGGCGGGTATACGGCGCTCGCGCATGGCTTTGCATATATAGCGGAAATAGTAGAGACGGAAGGGTTCGTCCTCTTTGGCCGTGCGGCGTACGGCTCCGAACTCGCCGAAATAGACGGGTATGCCGCGGCGCACGTACATGTTAAACAGACGGTTGAGCATACCTACGTATGCGTTCTCATCCGCTCCGGGCACGACATCCACGCCCGTATGGCCCCATTCCTGAACGGCTGCTGAGCCGGCGAAGTCCCAGGGGTCATAGCTGTGTACGGCTACCATGATGCGGTTCTCTACCACGTCGGTAGGAACGACTAAATGCTCCACCGTCAGGTCGGGGTTGCATACGTATCCCGGTACGCCGATATAGCGCGTCGCGTTCATGCCGCCGGCCGCACGGATGGCATCCACACATACCTGGTTCCACTCGTTGAGCACGCGGTATTGGGCACCGCCGTCGGTACGGTTGGCACCGTTACCCCAGCCGCCGTCCTGGATCTCGTTCATCGTCTCGAACACCAGCCAGTCGCCGTAGTTGGCGAAGCGCTGACCAATCTGCAGCCATATCATCGTGAGCTCCTGCTTGATGAGTTTGTTACGCTCTTCGTCAGCCACCGCTGCCGGCAGGTCCAGCCAGTGGTATCCCTTACTCGGGGTGTCGGCTGCGCCGAAACCGTCGTGATGGATATTGATGATGACGATCAGGCCGGCCTTATGCGCCATGTCCACTAACTCCGCTACGCGGTCCATCCATCCTTTCTCAATGGTGTAGGTAGGTGCGTTGCCGATATGGCCCATCCATGTCACGGGGATACGGACGGACTTAAAGCCGGCTTTCGCTACGCCGTTGAAGGTTTGCTGGGTAGCGAGTTTGTTGCCCCAACCGTCTTCGTACGAGCAGCCGTTATAGTGCGCGTCGAGTTGGTTACCGAGGTTCCAACCGATACCCATCGACATGGCGAACCGGATCGCCTCGTTGTCCATCGGACGCGGTTTTTTGCTTTCTTGCGCCTCGCAGGCCGTGAGCATCGCCACCAGCGCAAGGCATAATACGGATAATTTTCTCATAGTATTACAGTGTTATTGTATATTCATGTTTTCCCGGTTCGTACGGCAGGATGACCGGCGTGTCCGGGGTCTGCTTGCCGTTGGGGTTGAGGAGGGTGATGACATACTCAGCGTCGCGCCATTTACGCGTCACGGTGTACTGCTTGAGGTCCGAAGGAATGCAGGGGTTGACGCGCAGGCCTTCGTAGGTCGGTTGAATGCCCAGAATATGTTGCGATATCACGAGCCAGTTCCATGCCGCGGTACCGGTGAGCCAACTGTTCTTGCCCTCGCCGGGTTTAGCGGCTTCTTTTCCCGCTACCATTTGGCAATAGACGTACGGTTCTACCTTATGGAGGTCTTGATTCTCGATCCATGCCGGCGCGATCTTCTTATAGAGCGTCCAGGCGTCGTTGCCGCGTCCGGCTTCGGTCATAGCGATGATGACCCAGGGGTTGTTATGGCAGAAGATACCGCCGTTCTCTTTGTAGCCCGCGGGGTAGGTGGACTGCTCGCCGAGTTCGATATGATAGGTGGTGTACGCCGGCCAGTTAAGCACCATGCCGTGCTCGCTATCCAGCAGTTTGGCGGCGCTGTCGAGCGCCTTCTCCGGCATACCGAGTTCGGCACCGATACGGGCCATGCCGCACCAGCCTTGACTCTCGATGAAGATCTTGCCTTCCTCATTCTCGTGCGAACCGACTTTGTTACCGTAATAGTCGTATGCGCGCAGGTACCACTCGCCGTCCCATCCGAACTGCTCTACGGCCTTGCACATCTTCTCTATCTCTGCCTCGAAGGTGTCAGAGGGCAGGTTCTTGGCTTTGAGCAAGTCGCAGAACTGACGTCCGCAGAACACGAACAGACCGGCGATCATGAGCGATTCGGCTTTGCTGCCTTCGGTCTTGTTGCCCGTCGTCTGGAAAGACTCGTTCGGGTCGTTGGAGAAGCAGTTGAGGTTGAGGCAGTCGTTCCAGTCCGCGCGGCCGATGAGCGGCAGTCCGTGCGGGCCGAGGTTGTTGACCACGTGGTTGAAACTGATACGCAGGTGCTCTAAGAGGCTGACCTCCGTGCCGGGTTCGTTATCCCAAGGCACCATCTCGTCGAGGATGGACATGTCGCCCGTCTCGCGGATATAGGCCGTGGTACCGAAGAGCAGCCACATCGGGTCGTCGTTGAAGCCACCGCCGATGTCATTGTTACCGCGCTTGGTGAGGGGTTGGTACTGATGGTAGCAACCGCCGTCGGGAAACTGCGTGGAGGCGATGTCGATGATACGCTGACGGGCGCGGGACGGGATCTGGTGGACAAAGCCCACGAGGTCTTGGTTCGAATCGCGGAAACCCATACCGCGGCCGACGCCCGACTCGAAGAACGAAGCCGAACGGCTCATGCAGAACGTGATCATACACTGGTATTGGTTCCATATATTGACCATGCGGTTCATGCGCTCGTCGCTACTCTCGACATGGTATTTGCTGAGCAACTCATCCCATAGCGCGTTCAGTTCGGCGAAGGCAGCCTCTACGGCCTCGACCGTCGCGAAACGACGGATCACCTCTTGTGCGCGCGCCTTATTTATAATATGGTGGTCGCGCTCGCCGAGGGAGGTGAGCAATTGGTAATTGGTAAATGGTAATTGGTGATTTTCGAATTTCTCATCCTGCGGATTCTCCGCATAGCCGAGGACGAAGATGAAGTCGCGACTCTCGCCCGGGGCCAGTTCGAGTTCGATATAATGACTCGCTATCGGACTCCATCCGTGGGCCAGGCTGTCGGCAGAGTGGCCGGCGAGCACCGCTTGCGGTTCGTTCAGGTCGTTATACAGGCCGACGAAAGTCTCGCGGTCGGTGTCATATCCCTGTACGGGGCAGTTGACGCTGTAGTAGGCATAATGGTCCCGACGCTCCTTGTACTCCGTCTTATGGTAAATGGCGGTCCACTCGCCGCGCTCGATCTCTACCTCTCCGGTAGACAAATTCCGCTGGAAATTCTCTCCATCGGTAGCGGCGTTCCAGAGGCACCATTCGGCGTAGCTGAAGAGTTTGAGACACTTCTTCTCGCTCGAGCGATTGGTGAGCGTCAGGCGCTGGATCTCGGCTTTCACGCCCAGCGGTACAAAATGAAGCACGCTCGCGCGTACGCCGTTTTTCTCGCCGGTGATACGGGTATAGTTCAGACCGTGACGGCACTCGTATCGGTCCAACGGCGTCTTGCATGGTTTCCATCCGGGGTTCCAGACGGTAGCACCATCAACGATATAGAAATATCGTCCGACGCTGTCCATCGGTACGCTGTTATAGCGGTAACGGGTGATGCGGCGGAACTTGGCGTCCTTGTAGAAATTATATCCTCCGCCGGTATTGGAGATCAGTCCGAAGAAGTCTTCGTTTCCCAGGTAGTTGATCCAAGGAAACGGGGTTTTGGGATCGGTGATGACGTACTCGCGATTGGCGTCGTCAAAATGTCCGTATGTTTTGCTCATAAAAAACCTTAGTTTCAAAATCCGCTGCAAAAGTACTGCCTTTTTTTGATATACACTAATACTTTTCCGACCGAAAATATGCGTTTTCTGTGAAAAATGTAAAATAAAGTTTGCAAAATTCACTTTTTTTTACTAATTTTGCGCCCAAAATTGAAAATCATGCGCGAATCGTTTACCGAAATCTCCTTTTTGGAACCCTTGGACATCTTCTATGTCGGGGATCGTCATAAGACCTATTTTGAGTACCCGGCGCACTGCCACGAGGTATATGAACTCAACTTTGTTGAGAATGCCGCCGGCGCGACCCGTACTATCGGCGACAGTCACGAGGCGATTGGCAACCTCGATCTGGTGTTTATCACCGGTAGCAAGTTGGTGCACGTATGGGAGCAAGGCACGTGTCCGCAGCACGATATCCACGAGATCACCATCCATATCGATCCCGATACGTTCCATGGTCCGCTGATAGACAAGCGCGCTTTTCTCTCTATCCGTAGGCTCATTGAGCGCGCGCAGCGCGGCCTGGCATTCCCCGAAGCCGCCATCCAGATCTTACGCGAAGACATCATCAACCTCGCGAATAGCAACGATAGTTTTGCGTCGGTTATTCGCTTATTCAATCTGCTGTACCGTCTGTCGCTGGTAGAGGATGCGCGCGAGTTGTCTTCCTCGTCGTTTGTCGATGCGCGTGAGGAGAACGAAGACGACCGTGTACGGCGGGTGAAGGAGTATATCACGACGAACTACATGCAGGATATATGCCTCAAGGAGTTGTCGGACTTGGTATGCATGTCCGAGGACTCGTTCTCGCGTTTTTTCAAGAACAAAACCGGCCGCACGCCGAACCGCTATCTCATCGACTACCGGCTCGGTATCGCCGCCCGCCTGCTGCTGACGACCAAGCTCTCCGTAGCGGAGATAGGGTATTCCTGCGGCTTCAACACGCTAAGTCATTTCAACCGCCTCTTCAGGGAGTCGAAGGGCTGCACGCCTTCGGACTTCCGCGAGCGGTTCTAATATGTTGCGAAGATGAACCGGATATTTATCTTATTGATAGGAGTCGCGCTGGCATGCGGACAGGTGTGCGCGGGGCAAGCAGAGGTAAAACAGGAGAAAGCGCCGACGAAGGGTCTGCTGTTCTTTTACCGTATAGGCGACTGGACGGATAACTACCTGCGCAAGGGTATCGACACGACGTATATCGACCTGCCGGAGCACAGCTGGCGGGTGGCGGCGACGCTCGCTTCGTCGGGTATCAACTCGCGTATCACGTCTGTCAACGAAGAGAGTTGGTCGCTGCTGAACCTTGGGCAGCCGAGTGTGGACGTCGGTTTCTATGCCGGCTACCGCGGCATCGGCTTCGGTTATTCGTGGGACGTGCTGCATGCCTATTCGCGGCGGTTGAGTTTCTCGTTCGGCAGTAAGTATATCGGTATCGATTTCACGCTGCAGAAGACGGGTGATCTGACGACGAAGGTGGCTTATAACGACCAGGTGCTGGCGGAGTTAGGAAAGAACCTGATGACGATCACGAACGCGAACCTGCATATCTGGTATGCGCTCAACGCAGCGCATTACTCGCATAACGCGGCCGTCAAGCAGTCGTATATCCAGAAGAAGACAGCCGGTTCGCTGCTGCTGCACCTGTCGTATATGTCCCAGCAGATCCAGTTCGCCGACACGCTGAATATCATAGGTCCGGAGGAAGGAGAGAGTATTAACTTGCTGCCGGCGATTATGTCGGGTATGACGGGTATGACGACGCGCCAGATTGCGGTGGGCGTGGGCTACGGTATTAACTATACGCCGAACAAAGGCAAGGTGGTGCTGCACGCTTCGGCGGCGTGTATGCTTGTTTGCTATTCGGTCAATCATATCATGTATTACGTGCCGGACAGCCTTCAGATGGAGCTGCCGAGCAGCGAACCGATGTTTGTACTGCGCCCGGCAGTACCGGTCCACGTGACGGGAAACGTGCGTGCCGCGGTGAGTTGGGAGATCAACAAGTGGGTCCACCTGAGTGCTTGGGCTACGGGCGACCATCTGCGTTTCCGCTCGGCGCCTACGGCGGCGGGTAACACGCTGAACATAGCGACCTGGTCGTGGAAGGCGCAACTCAATATCGGCGTACGTTTCGGCGCGGGCCAAAACCGATTGGAGCGCGCGTTGGGTAAACCTGTTTTGCCGCAAGAAATGCCGACGGAAATCAAGAAGAGTAAACTGCCGCTTTGGCTGACGGATTTCTTCTGGAGCCCGAAGTAAAAAAAAGACATTTATAGCATAAAATCGTAAAAATTGATAATAAATTGCAAACTGTAGATTACAAAATCTATACAATTTGCACTTTTTTCTTAAGTTATTTGCTCAATTGGCATAAATGTTGTACTTTTGCAAATTATAACGTATGAAACGTTAAGTTTGCTATGAAGAAGTACGTCGTTTTATTGCTATTTATATTGAGTGCGCTCGTGCGGGCGCATGCCGTTGGTTGGACCCCTACTGATGCCGGTTTGGTAGTAAACCTGGAGCAAGGCGATCGGTTCTTGCTGTCGGTATGGGTGGATATAAATGGTGATGGCGATGAAGACCCCGGCGAGGAGTTCTTCGTGAACAACTATAACCGTTATACGGGTGGTTATTTCAACTATACGGCGGGTTCGTACCTGAAGCTCATTCCGGAGGCCGCCGACGCGACGGAGCCGTCGGATATGTCTATCTGGACGGTAGGTGCGCCGCTGACTCGTGTGAGCGGAGGAAAGAACTATGATTTGGGCGCTGTCGTTTATACGATATGGAACGACGGTAAGATGCTTCGACTGAAGGACGGTAGTAATTTCCAGTTTGCCGGAGATCTAACGGATAACTTCAACTATACCAATGCCTGCGATGTGGTATTCGTGATTCCTACCGTTCGTGGAGTCCCGAACGTGACACGTAGTCCGGGTCCCAATCCGAAGTCTTTTGACCCGGATAGTACATTGAATAGGGGCGGGAAACCTTTTGATGGTAGGATCGGCACGGGTTTCTTAGGGATGACCTACCGCGAGGTATATATGTTCGACATTCCGCGCCTGAACATTCCGATATCCTATACCAATGCGTCTCTGGTGACCTTCAATACGACGCAAACGACGTGGAACCTAAGTTCAGGTGCAGGAGCTATCACAAAAGGTCGTGCTACTTATGCGTATGCCGATAAGAAGCACGATGCGACCCCCCGTACGCTTTTCCGTCTCTATCTCTTGGACAAGCCGTTCGTCAGTTGTCCGGACAGCTACTTCTTTGCGACCGACGAGCAGAACTATAAGAAATACCGTAAGACCAATAATATTCCCGGAACCGCTGCTGATAGTACGACAGGGAGGAAGGTCTATTCGATGGATTACCTGACGCGTATGGCTCCCGGTGGAGGAACGAACTGTGTTCAGACGGGCTATATGAATGTGCCCGCGCCGGATAGTACCTTCTACTATGTAGGTTATGAAGACAAGTACTACTCCAACCAAGGCGCGACTCCTCCGAAGATGGGTACGCCCGGTGCATTCTCGCAGTTTACAAAGATTCGTGAGTTGCCAATGAAGGACTTGGCGGGCAAATATGCTCCTGCGGGCGCGTACGGACGTATGGTTGCTGATACGACTTCAAAGGAGGATAACCACGCTGTGGCTTTCGAGCCGGCGGGCTATTTCTTTAAAATCAGCACGGGAACGAACGTGCGCATGAGGCAGATCAACGACAGCACCTGGATTACCCAGGATATGTGGACCATTACCGATAAATGGGCTGCGCTAAAAATCAGAGCCACGCTGATGACGGGCCCGAGTTTTAGTGAGACTGACCCGGGAGCGGACGTGGCCGGATGGAGCGTGGATATTGTAGGAACGAACGTGCCGGTTCTTGGCGGTGGTTCTGTAATTGATCAGTCCGGTTATGCACGTATTACGACCAATAGAACAGAACCGAATGGAAATCTGATATTTATTCCGGCGAATACGGATTATAAGTTGTCGTATGACAACAACGGATTCTTGGGCGTGGATATCCCCGACCAGTATCCGACCGGCGGGGATACCTTTGTGACCGTTCAGGCGCCTCGTCTCAAGGCCGGTTATACCTTTGATGGCTGGACGCGCGATGCAGCCGGCACCGGAAAGAAATACGATTATACGAAGGGCGATACAATTCACTTGACGAAAGGTACTACCACTCTCTATGCCCAAGCGCATTATGACGGCACCTTGCAGATCGCGTTGTCGTTTAAGAACCCTGCTGACGGCAATAAGCGCTATTTCATCACCCACCCGAACTCCTCCACCCCACGTTATGCCCGTGCCCGTCATTTCGAGAACTGGGATAATACCTGGCAGGGTATGGAGAATGCCGAAAACCTGGATCCGAACTATATCAGTACGTTCGAGCTGCGCCACCCGTCCAATGAGGTGAAAGCATATGATGAGGAACATATTCCGGAAGGAGAGCGCCATTTGTACGAAAACGAGAAGGTGCTCGACCCGCGCCAATATACGATGCGTGGATACGAGGACTCGCTGACGTTCTACGAGTTCTTCCACCCCGCAAAAGATGAGTACCTCGGTTTGTATTATAATAGCCCGAACACCATCGTAGCGAACAACACCTGGGCAGGCTTGTTCGTCTCTACGGTAGGTTGGCCGACCTATATGAGGCCGTATGTCGACAGCACCAAGCTGTATTCCCAACGTTATGTGGAAGAGGATGATCCGGAGAACCATCCGGACTCGCTGACGTTGAAGCGGCGAAGCAATTATGAAGTGCCTTATGTGAAGTATAACACCGCGGCTAACCAGTTTGACGGTGTGGCTGCGGTAGGTGACGCGACGGACTTCCAGTTGTCGGCTATCACCGTAGCGGATGCGCACTATATCGTGCTGCCGGATACGACGTATGCATGGAACGATACGATTACCTTTGACTATCATACGAACACGCAGACGACGGAGGACGTATGGTCCGCGCTCATCGGTAAGCAGTTGTTGGCAGTGATGGTGGTTGATGGCGATACGATCTTCTTCCACCCGAACCGCAATAAGATCATCAATGACCCGAACGAACTCTATCTGTCTCCGGACTTCCGCGTGACGCAGATCTTTGAGTTCAAGCCGGATGCCCGTGTGACGAGCGTAGCGGATGAGGATTGCGTGACGCATGCGACGACCGACCACTACTGGCACCATACTATCACCAGCGGTATGAACACTCCGATCAACGTGAAGGACGCGTCCGGTAACTACACCGATATTTTCGATACGCTTTGTATCCATCTTAGTCACGGTAGCATAAGTAAGATCAAGGGCTACCGCGGACGTTGGAAGAAAGGTGCGCCCGGTCTGGATGTCAGCGCGGACGGCATGGAGCGTCACCGCGATATCATCATTCGCACCAAGACCTATCATTATGCCGATACGACCACGAAATACATCCTGACGCCGACGCAGAAGAACTATGTCTGCAACCCGTTTGCTAACCAGGAGCAACAGATCGACTTTAAATTAAATAAGGTAACGACCTGCCTGTTGAAGGACGTAGCGAACCATACGGTACGCACCGATACGGTAAGCATCGAGGACGTGACGACCTCCCTTAGAACGGCTCATACGACTTGTAGTTGTTCTCGGGGACATTTCAGCGTAGTGGATGCCGGAACGTCCGAGCAACACGTGACGGTGAAGACCGTAGCGCAGAATAGCACGGTGGGCGATAACCTCGACACGCTGGTGATCAGTGGTCTGATGGTTGAGATAGATGAGGTGAACTATCCCATCGAGACGGCGCGCGTGCCCTTGACCCAGACTTCGCTGATAGCCGACGATTTGGTATGGTCAGTGATGCATAACGGTCAGCGCTATTTCATCATGGCGGTGAGCGACGGTAGCACTACTTCGCTGCAGTTCCGCCAGTTCACGAAGAGCGGTAACATGCTTTATAAACTGAGCACCAAAACGCAAATCGAGATAGGTTCCAATGCCGGTAATAACACCGACGGCAAGTATCTCACGCCTTGGGATTTCGCCTATGTAGAGGGACAGCATAATCAGTTGACGTTCAGCACGAATAATACGAAGTATAGTATCAATAAGAAACTCGCTATCAGCGGCGACGATGCCGTACTGACCGATGGTGCTCCCTCGGCCTTCACGTATCACTACGTGAACGTATTTATTAACGAGAACGCGAACGAGGAAGAGTTGGTGAAGTTACAGTATGATGCTGACAGGTGGTTGAAGTTCGACGGCACCAAACTGACGCTGGGTACGGCGGCAGAGGCGGATACCTTCTCTTGGGGTTACCTGGAGGAGGAGTATAACCTGATGAATAACGGTACGTACCCCAGCCATGAGCGCGTTTCCTTCGGTTACAACGCTACGCCGACGGTATCTATCAATACGAAGTACAAAGCGTATCGCGAGTACTCGATGCTGTTGGGCAACCAGCTCACGTATCTTGCGCACGTAGAGGCTACGGATACGCTCGCTCTGACGAACGAAACGTGGAAGACGGCGATTAGGGTCGATACGATTCGCGACCGCCGCACGAGTAGGTCCAGCGGATTGACGTACGGCAGCAAACCGGATAGATATATGGTCACGAAGGTGACGCCTTCGGGCACGAGTCCGATGGAAGTAAAAGACGCGGGCGGGAACTATATCGATATCGTAGATACGCTGCGCGTGCGATTGAGTCTGAAGGAGGGAGCCCCAAGGTATCGCTTCAAAGGCGACTGGAGTACGTATAGCTCCATCAGCGACGCGAACCTGAAGATTCCTATCGTGCGTACGACCTATCACGAGGGGACGTTCGATACGCTGGCCTGCAAGATTGCTGATGCGGAGTTGGATCACGTCTTCCCGGCAACCATCACACCCGGCACCAATGATACGGTCCAGTTTAAGATCAGTACGCTTCGCCGCAAGGGTACGAAGTTGCTGGACGCCGCGGGTAATGAGATCGCTGTGACCAGCACGACCACCTCGTACGTGACGAAGATCACTCCTGAGGAGTTCCCTGCGAAAAATGTTGGCTTGCACCTCAACAACAAAGATATGGCCGAGGTGCGTCTGATGGACGAATATGGTAATACGCCGTCATGGTGCAAGATCAAGGCGAAGGGCGATAGTACGATCACGGTGCAGTGTCTGTCCAATGGTGTTCGTTCGCCGCGCTCGGCATACCTCTACCTCGCGTATATCCAGTTTATAGACAGCGCGATGAAATTCGTCAACTATCGTTTGACGGTTTCGCAGCTCAGCCTTTTCGACTATGCTAACAACCAGCAGCTGGTGCACAGCAAGGGTGCGTCAGGCGATGACTATATGGCGAACGGTATGCAGCAGGTACATGAGAACCACCGCATCCTCTATTACTACCCCGAGCAGGATGTCGAACTGCCGGTTCGCGAGCGTAACTTCTACGGCTGGTGGCGTTGGTTCCGCGAAGGGAAAGACGTGAAAGGCGTGGATGTGTCTGACTCGGATATCCCGGATTCCGTATGGCGTGTAGCGCCGCATAATATAGGTAAGTATAACTACCCGTTCCGTACCATTGGTGACTCGGTGAAGGTGGTCAATCCTCGAAAGGGAGAAGAAGGCCAACCGGACTCCATAAAAGTATTGTCAACGATGGGTAGCTATACCGTGTTCCATTATAAGGCGAAAGACTACGGTAACGAAGGTTCGAAGAAAGATCCTCCGGCTAAGAACCCGCGCGTAGCGCCGCCTCTCACGGTCTTCGGCAAAATGAATAAGCCGACCCTGACATACGCCGTGGATATCAGTAACTACTATGATAAACTGCCGATGTCCCCGAAGTATAAGAACCAGGTGGATACGGCGTGTCTGGATACGATGCAGCGCATCCCCGAGCCGACCCTCTCTCTGCGCGAGGTATTTGAGTTGCGCCCATGGACCGAAATGGCGAACACCATGGACAAGTATAAGAGCTTGCGTACGACGAATGATGCAGGTGCGTATCCGGAGAACGAGAAATACATGGAGGACCATGTTATCATGGCGCCGACCGGCAACCGCCTGCTGCTCTCCACCGAGCAACGTTATAATTTCGGCAACCTGATGAAGCACAATCTCTCGGAGTCCTTGTTAGGGTACTATATGCACGACGATAACTGGTATGACCCAACTTGGGATGCTGAACGTAAGGACACGATGATCTGGTGCGGAGGATGGGATGCCGACTGCTTATGGTATACCTACGATCCTACGACCAGGACCTATACGCCTTGCACGTATAATATCACCAGTGGTGATGACTTCCTCGACGTACCTGCTCAGAGTAATATCGATACGGTGTACTACTGCCTGCGTGCCCGTAGTATGAAATCGACCTTCTCGGGTACGGGATCCGGTGCCACAGTAACCGACGAAGTTCCCGGCGACTCGATGTTCAATATCTGCCGGTATAAGGTGATTTATCATAGTCCGAGACGGTACGGTCCGCTGGCGGAGACTACGCGCAAGGGCGTGACCAAGGCGCTGCTCAGCAACGACGAGATTGAGCAGAAATACGATGTGCTGGAGCGCCTGAATTTCGACTATAACAAGCCCGGACGCGCCTATGTGGTCTATCCGCACCCGCTGCCTTGGGCAGACGCTTCGTACGGCTATACCTATCCGGAGACCTCCGACCTGCCGCATAACCGCCGCCATGAAGAGACGGATTTCCCGAACCATGGTGAGTACGGCTTGATCAACCGCATCCCGTATACCGCTTATTGGCGTACGATGGAGCAGCACGGCGGAGCCGAGAACGGCTATATGATCTATTGCGACGGTATGTCCTCGTCCGGCCAGGTAGCGGCGCTCTCGCTGAGCTCCACGCTATGCGCGGGACAAAAGATGTTCCTGTCCGCGTACGTAGGTAACCCGAGTAGTCAAACCGGTAAGTCGAATCCGAACTTCATCTTCACGGTACAGGGTAAGATGGATGGTTTAGGCGCACAATGGGAGGATATCACGACCTATATGACGGGCGATATCATGCCGTCCGACCAGTGGAACCAGATCCTGTTCCCGATCAACCATATTCGCACGGCAGATCAGGAATACCACCATTTCCGTATCCGTATCTATAATGTGTCGTCCGACTTCGACGGTAACGACTTCGTCATCGACGATATATGCGTATTCGCGACCAAGCAGCCGCTGATTGCTTATCAGGCTAGCACGGCATGTAAGGAAGAAGGCGAGAGTAAGGAAACGCACGTCATCCTGCGTATCGACTACCAGGGTATCATCGAGAGTAGCGACGTAAAACCAGAGGATAGTTATAATAACAATTCGGTATACTATACTGTTCTGGGCGAGAATAGAACCAGGACTACGGCAGACTCCGTGCGCTTTGTGCCAATGGAAGACGGGTATCTTGAGGAAGATCGTTCACATACGGGTGGAGGAACCAAACCGGATACCATTTTCGGTAAGGTATTTATCCCGGCGAAAGACTATAATCCGGATAGTGAAGACTCGGTATATACCAATATGCAAGCACTGCTGGATCGCTTTGAGGATACCTATCAGGCGCATAAAGAGCACGAGGCGGATCATTCGAAGCCGGATGTAGAAATCGTCCGGGAAGGCTATATCTATGAGGTGCTGGAGGGCGAGAGCCGTCCGGTGAAGTACCTGGTGCATATCGCGAACATGAACCCGTCGGACACCTTCACGGTGCACCTGTCGGCGAAATACAACGAGATGATGAGCAGTATGTGCGGTATGACCAGTCGTCTGAAGGTCAGCAACCGAATGGTGCTGGAACTCAACGGTATGGAGAAACCGCATACGGAGGTGACCGGTCTGTGCGTCAACGCGACCTATGACGTCAGTCTGCGCGTGAAAGGTTCGCTCTATCTCGATAGCGTCGCGCCGATCGACTTGAACGGCTCGTGTATCAACGACTGGTTGCTGTACGGCGATACGGCGGAGGCCTCCAGTAAGGCGCGCTATAATTATTACTATAGCGATATCAAGAAGGTGATCACCGAAGTGCTGCGTGTCGATCCGGGTACCGGAACGAATAAGAACCAGTTTGCGCCGAATCTCTCGTCGATCAACAAGAACGTGCTGCGGTATTACGCACAAGGCAAGACCTTCAAGCAAGCCGGCATCGATCCGTATAACATGCTTGACTCGTTGGTGAACAACGGATTCCTAACGCTCTATAAGTCGAAAATCACCACTACGGTGACGGCCGGCGACTCGGCGAAATACGTCATCTTCCCGATCGTCGGAACGGGTACGGATGCGCTTAACAAGGCAAACGTAGAGGTTTGTCCGGTGCCGGTAGTCGTTACCCTCAAACCCGATGGGTCGGAGGCCGGTGTGCCGCTGATGATTGGCGGTTTGCGCCGAGACTCTAATCAGATGAAGGAGCCGGTAGAAGTTCTGGCGACGGAACTGATGGCGAACGAAGGGTTGAAGATTCGCGTCGATTCCATCATGGCGAATATCGGTAGTAAGAATATGGTCCTTCAGTCGACCAATGATCCGGGGTTCCGCGAGGGTATTGATAGACTGAGTCTGGTACCGGATAGGATTCACCGCGTTGTGGATCAGAAAGATTATTACCACAAGGGCGACAGTATGGTACTCACGCCGGCTGCGGGTAGTTATCAGATGCAACAAGGATACAGTTATCTATTCCATATCGTGATGCAGGATGAAGTCGGCCGCGATACATTGGATGGCGGATGCGCCGTCGGAAGGATACCGTTCATCCTCTCCGTCCAACCGGATTACCTGCGTTGGGATCCACAGTCGGCTGACAGCCGTAGCTGGAACAACCCCGATAACTGGATCGGTATCACGCAACTCAACGTACCTATTCATGTTGATGCGCGCTTTGCGCCGATGGAGGGCACGTATGTGGTAATCCCGCAACTGGCAGACACGCTGCCGTATCCGGTAGTGCCGCCGATGCCAACCTTATGGAAAGACTCGGTACAGAAAGTGAACTTCGAGTATAACAACTGTAACATCATCCGCTTCCTGCCGGGCGCAGCCATGGGACAGCAGCAGCGCATGGCGTACACGGATGCGGTGGTCGACATGAGTCTGCCGAACCAGCAATGGGCGTTCCGCGCAGCGCCGGTGAAAGGTATGCTGAGTGGCGATATCTTTATGTCAAACGCCGACCTGAACTGGGAGACCTCGCCGTGGGAGGTAGGTTCGTTCGATGCCGCCGGCCGTACGTATCGGACCGGTAACGGTTCGTTCTGGCTCTCGGTTCACAGCCGCACCACGTATCACTATGTGGAAGAGTATGCGGGTACGGAGACCCGCTCTGCGGATGGCAACTGGTCGAAAGTGACTAACGGTCTGGACCTCTACTTGCCGCCCGCTGCGGGATTCGCAGTCTATGCCCGCACCGCTTCCAATAAGGACGCTGTTGTACGTCTGCCTAAGAGCGACGATAAGTACTATTACTACGGTGCGTATGGCGAGACGCTGTATGACCGCTATGTATCCGGTCTGGTGAGCGAGCGCAACGAGCGTGCAGGCGGTAGTGGTGCCGGTAAACTGGCGTTCCATGCCGACAGCGAAGGATATACGATTGATAACACGGTATCGGGGCAGTATTTCGTCTTCGGAAACCCGACGATGGGCTATATCGATATATGGGGCTTCATCGCAGACAATACCGGTTTGGAAGCCGAGATCGGTTATCTGGACGAGAGCGGTGACGCCAGCATCTATATTCCAACAACCAAAGCAGCTGCGGCGCTGACTACTACCAATAAGTTAAGCGAGCAGAAGCGTTACTTGCCGCCAATGCATGCGATTATGCTCAAGACATCCGCTGCAGCTCCATCGCTCTATGTGACACTGCACGCAAACCGCATAGTGACCGATACGGTTTATCATGCTGCTCCTGCCAAAGCGGCACCGAAAAAACGCAGCGATGAGGTGATCCTGCCGCAAGGTATCATGACGGTTACGGCTACTAACCCCGCTTCGCCGCGATGCACGTCGCACCTGCTGCTCGGTCAGGGTTATCACGACGAGATACGCTCGGGCGAAGATGCAATGCTGACGACGCTCAATATCGATAACTTCACCACGACCTCGACCCCGACGACGCCGTTTAACCTCTATGCGCTGGAGGGTAATAATGCGATGAGTATCGACCTGAAGGATTCGATCGTCAACATCCCGGTATCGTTCTACATGAGCGACCTGGAGTTTGAGCCGACGACCTACCTCTGGTTCACCGGCGTGAATAAGATTCACGGCGAACTCGTCTTCTACGACGCGCAGACGGACACCGAGCGGGCGATCATCGACGGTATATGCATCGCTATCGAGACGCCGACGCAGAACCACGAGCGCCGTTACTACATTCGCCGTCGCGGCTATAAAGAGCATAGCGGAACGGAGATAGCGACCGACGTGGAGATCATCGAGCCGGCGGATGACGAGCAGGTAGTGAAGTTTATTAAGAACGACCAGGTATATATCCTGCGTCGCGGACAAGTATATACGATCTTGGGACAACCCGTACGATAATGATGCGAACGAAGATACATAGATTGGTTTGGTGCTTGGCGCTCTGGCTGCTCTGCAGTCTCGGAGCGGCGAACGCTGCGTCGCAGGTGGAAGCACCCGCGGCATGGCGCACTACGCCTACGCTGAGCGCTGACGTCTATCCGTCGTACCAGTTCCGCTCCACCTCCTCGTACGCGCCGGTGGTCGGTACGACGTCCTATCTCTCTACCTCCACAGTCGTTTATACCCCGGGTACTTCCAATCCGTATCGGGCAAAGAAAGATAGTTGGAGCGAAACACCCACCGATGAGGAAATCGGCTTTATCGACACGCCGATAGGCGAACCGCTGATACTCCTATTGTTTGGATTGTTATTCATCCTATACAAAAGAAAGAGAGCCACCTCGTGACTCTCTTTTGAGTCCCTATGATACAGCATTTTCTGGATTATATTGCGATTGAGCGGAAGTACTCGCCGAGGACGGTGGAGGCGTACCGCGATGACTTAAGGGACTTCTGCGCGTTCCTCAGTTGGGGGCCGGAGGAGTATAACCCCGAGGACGTCGACGAGACGGACGTGAAGGAGTGGATGCTGGACATGCTGGAGAAACAGCACCAGTCGCCGCGGTCGGTGAAGCGCAAGCTATCCGCCCTGCGCTCGTTCTATAAGTTCCTGCTGCGCCAAGGCAAGGTGAAGAAGGATATCACCGCCCGCGTGCTCCCGCCGAAAGCCGACAAACCGCTGCCGGTCTTCTTCCGTGAAGAGGAGATGGAGGCTGCGTTGCAGCCGAATGGTGAACTGCGCGACGACCTTATCATCTCGATGCTGTACCAGACGGGCATGCGGCAGGCGGAGTTGTTAGGGCTCACGGACGCGGATATCGACCTGCAGCAAGGCCAGATACGGATCTTCGGTAAACGCCGCAAAGAGCGTATCGTACCGATAGGGGAATCCTTAATCCAACAGATTAAGGAGTTCCAAGAGTTAAAGAGTGAAGGAGTGAAAGACTTAAAGAGTACCGATCCGTTCTTCCCGGGCTTGACGAAGTATACCTTATATAAAATCGTGCGTACGCGTATGGGGGAGGTGTCGACGCTCAAGAAGCACTCGCCGCACGTGCTGCGGCACACGTTTGCTACGGCGATGCTCGATAACGGCGCGGACATCCGTACGATCCAGACGCTGTTGGGGCACGCTTCGCTGAGTACAACCCAGGTATATACGCATACGACCTTCGAGCAGATAAAACGAGTGTATATGGCGACGCATCCGCGCGCAAAAGGGAAAAGGAAAGGTGAAAAATGAAAGGTGAAAGGAGCAAAACGAGAAAAAATGACCTAAAAATGCATTTTTTTTCAAAAATATTTTGCTATGTCAAAAAAAAGCAGTACTTTTGCACGCTTTTTCGTTCGGACTATGCAAACGAACGGCTGAGTAACGCCTCTATAGCTCAGTTGGTAGAGCACTAGATTTGTAATCCAGCGGTCGTTGGTTCGAGTCCGACTAGAGGCTCTCGCTAAAGCTAAAACTCGCGCGACTTCGGGCTCGGCCCTCGTGATAGCGCTACGTTTTGCTCTACGCTCTCCCCACTGCAACTCTACGAGTTACATCGGGGACCCCGGAAGGGAAGAAGATCATTGACATGATAATAAGGAACTAAAATTAGAAACTGAACGAAAGTGAGGTTTGTAATTTTAAGAGCGGAGCACCCGAGAGACTTACCGATACAACGTAGTTGTGTCGCAGTCCGAGGGATGTGAACGCGAGGGTGTGTTGCAGAGTGGCCAAATGGGGCAGACTGTAAATCTGCTGTCTTTCGACTTCGGTGGTTCGAATCCATCCGCACCCACACATTTTTGCGGAAGTCTTCTGCAAGACGAGCGAAAGCTTGCTTTTGCAGCTCGACGCAGCGAAGACTTGCGCAAGATTTGGGCCGTCGAGGCAAAATCTTGCGGAAATAGCTCAGTCGATAGAGCACTAGCCTTCCAAGCTGGGGGTCGCGGGTTTGAGTCCCGTTTTCCGCTCTTATGCTGCTTTAGCTCAGTGGTAGAGCGCATCCTTGGTAAGGATGAGGTCCCGAGTTCAACTCTCGGAAGCAGCTCTCTGGCGCGGCAGCGCGAAACAAACAAAGGTTGGTCAACGGTCTACATTGACCGGCCTTTTTTAAGTTAAGAAGAAAAAACAATTTATAATTGTTTATTAACGTTAATAAAAAAATTAAAGAATTACTATGGCAAAAGAAAAATTTGACCGTTCGAACCCGCACGTTAACATCGGTACCATCGGTCACGTTGACCACGGAAAAACGACTCTGACCGCAGCTATTACTACTGTATTGGCAAAGAAAGGTCTGTCCGAGCTCCGTTCGTTCGACTCTATCGACAATGCTCCGGAAGAGAAGGAGCGTGGTATTACTATTAACACCGCTCACGTTGAGTATCAGAC